>Ga0206878_10065_pt1 | contig 44009 bp, 27 predicted proteins | sample Alteio_BWOrgCont_8_FD_152621 | JGI IMG/M metagenome (GOLD analysis project Ga0206878, IMG submission 152621) | Enriched cells from forest soil in Barre Woods Harvard Forest LTER site, Petersham, Massachusetts, United States -... | ecosystem: Environmental > Terrestrial > Soil > Temperate forest >... | reverse complement strand
CCGCTCCAAAGCGCGCCTTTTAAACCCTTTGGATTTACCGCCGGAGATTTTGCCAGAGCCTGCTTTGGTGTGCGCAAGGCACAATCGCGGAAATGATGGTTAACCTCCACATACTCTTTTATCGCCTGCAATTCATCATCATGATAGGCCAGGTGAAGCGAACCAACTTCATCATGCCAAATCCCTGCTTCGGCCGCAATTTGCTGCCATATACTGCGCGATAACATCGCCCTTTCGTAAAGCGGGCCGGTTGCCTGGCCAATAGGCCACACCATGCCAAAATTACGGATGGACGCACCCACCGCGCGTTCGTTGCGCTCGAATATGGTTACCTTATAGCCCCTGACCGCCAGCGCGCGCGCTGTTGCCAGGCCTACTATCCCCGCCCCTATAATAATTGCCGACCGTTGTTTCATGCAGGTACCACATTAAGTTCAAGCTCTTCTTGCTTATTACCCCGCGCCGTTCGTAAAAAATATATCCATGACAGCGAGGTACATATCGCCCCGATTATAGCCACAAACAGCAAACTGTCTTTAAAAAAGTCGCCCCAGCTAATGGAGGGCCGGCCCAGTTCTTTTACCAGTAAAACGCTTACACTTCCCAAATATCCAAGGGCATCGGCCACATAAATAATGAAGCCGACATTGCTTTTATAATGGAAAGTGGCGATCATCCGTTCAAAAAATATGGCGTTATAAGGTACATAACCCATATAAAGGCCCAGACCGGCCATGGTCATCCAAACGATGGGGCTTATCAATTTCAGATCGAACAAAAGCGTGCCGCCGCCAATAAATAAACACCCGGTTATGATCATTAAGTGGATAATGCTAAAGGCCCGCATGTTTCTTTTTATCAGGATGAGGAGGCTGAGCGCAGTGAGCACTATTATGGAGATAAAAGTGTCTATTTTTGTATAGATGGTATTGTCTTTATTGCCGAAACTGGCCCATATTTCCACCTCGAAATTATCACGCACATCGCGCATCATGGTAAGCAATACGTAAATCACCAGTGTTAACAATATACCCGGCAAAAAACGTTTCAAAAATTGCTTGCGTTCTGTTGCGTCCATCGGGACACGTTTGGTGCGCAATTGTACATCTTCAGCAGTCGGCGGCGGTATCAGTTCCAATAGAAATACAAACAGCAGCAAGGGCGCCACGAAAACGGCGCCGGTTAAAAAGGGCATCCAGTAATCGCTTACACCATAACTGCTCATTAAACCCCGGCCAATAGTTTTTGAAAAGCCGGAGGCGAATATAAGACTGATAGAGGCCACGGCGGCGATAAACTCGGTTGATTTACGGCCTTCCATATAAGCGAACATCAGCCCCCATATTAAGCCCAGCGGGAAACCATTGATAAAAAGACAAACAATATTCCATGGCGCCGGAATAACGGCGAAAGCCAGCAACGCCAGCCAGGAAATACCGATCAAAGCCAAAATATAAACCGAGCGGCTTTTTTTACCAGCCGATTCGGCTATAAAACGTATGCCGTAAAATTTGCTTAACGTGTAGCCAATAACCTGGGCAATAACCAGCCACACCTTATAATCAACATGAAAATATTGCAGGTGCTCACCGGCGAAAGTGCCCGCAGCGAATGCCTTGCGGAACGCGTACATAGAAGTATAGGTACCAAACCCTGATACAGCCGCCAGCAATGAAACCATGCTGTAGGGCCATTTAGCAACTTTTGCGCGCAACCGATCGATCAAAGGCATATTAATCCTGGTTAATAATATCAATTACCTGTGCTATATCATCAATAATGTGGGTGGGGTTATATTTTTCAAGTTCGGCCCTGGTAAAACTGCCCGTGGTTATCCCTATATTGTAACGACAGCCCGCATTCTGGCCCTCTCTAATATCAACTTCGGTGTCCCCCACTTTTGCAACTTCGTCGGCGTTTTCGATTCCGCCTTCCAGCATCATCTTGTGTATCATGAACGGGTGTGGCCGACCCAATTCAACTTCATCCGAACCTACCAGGTGATCGATAAGCCCTTTTTTTTTCCATTGTAAACGGTCGGTTATGGTTTGGGCAATATCTCTTGAAAAGCCGGTATTAATACCTACCTGCACGCCGCTTGCTTTTAAAGCGGCAAAGGTTTCCTCTACATTTGGCAGTGGGGCAATATCCGGCGAAGTGCTGTAAAAATCGATCATGTTTTTAACAAAATCCTGGTGGATATTGCGGATCAGCTCTTCGGTGATTTTTTCCTCATCAGGTTCATGCAACTGCAGCATCTGCCTTATGGCCACCGTCTTTTCGTAGCCCATCAGCATATCAATAGCATCAAGCGGCACTTCATACCCATACTTTTTTAAAGCATGGTAAAAGGCTTTAGTCACCTCGCGGTTATCTTTTACCGTGGTGCCGGCCATGTCAAACACTACCAATTTTATGGGCATATACTTATTTCAAAATGTTGAGCAATACTAAACTTAGTTTATTAATGCCAAACCAAGTTAGTATTAAGAATAGATTAATTATCAGCCGAACCGTTAAAATAATAATAAGTACCCCTGCCCTACTTTTCTTCAAAAAAATAAACTACCAGCATTAGGGCAGTTTGCGTGCCCAGGTTTTTTGGGGTATGCGGTATGCGCCCGTCAAACAAAACAGAGTCGCCTTCATTCAGTACAACTTTTTCATCGTTAAATTGGTATTCCACATCACCTGTTATCACGTATTTATATTCAAACGCTTCCGTCTCTACCAAGGGTCGCTCTGCGCCGGGTTCAAGCTGCAGCAGTATGATATCTACCGTCGACGGTGTAACCGATTTGGTAAATATGCGCTGGTAATGAAAACCGATGGCATTTTCTTTTTCAAAGCACTCATATTCGCTTTTTCGCTTAAGCAGTATGGGGCGCGACTCATTTTTTGCTCTTATGTCTTTAAAAAAGTCGTTTAAATCAATTTCAAGGGCACTGATAATATCGATCAGCACCATCAGCGATGGTATGGTACGGCTGTTTTCTATTTGTGATATTAAACCTTTGCTCACATTTGCACGGGTAGCGAGCTCCTGTACAGTTATATTTTTTTCGCGGCGTTTCTCTTTTATCCGGTTGCTGATTTGAATAAGGGTATCTTCTTCCATTTAATAATAAGGCAAAAATCGGTATTGGTTAAAGGTGCAAAGTACCAATTACTTTAAAATTGTTAAAAGCATTTGTGTTAACAAACGTTAAATCGGTATTATTTTTTCGGCCGTTCTGCTTATTAAAAGGTTTGCTATTGTAAACAAATAAGGCCTGTAAATTCTGGATTATTTGTGAAAATTTAACAATTGCATAATTTTATTATGCCTTCATTTGTTTAAAAAACTAAGACAGTGCGATCAAAGAACGAGACAATTGTAGATGACGTTTTCGCTTTATATGAAAAATATGGCGACGAAGATTATATAGGCGAGCCTGTTTCACAAATTGAACACATGTCGCAGGCGGCGGTCTTAGCTGCAGCCGATGGATATGACGACGAAGTGGTCCTTGCCGCATTCTTTCATGATATTGGTCACCTGTGTGCCGACGATGCCGAAAGCATGGACGGAATGGGCAACATCGACCATGAAAAGCTGGGAGCAGATTACCTGCGAAATCTTGGTTTTTCAGACAGATTAGCCTCATTGGTTCAAAGCCATGTGGTCGCAAAAAGATACCTTACCTATAAGCACCCGGAATATTACAATAAACTCTCTGATGCGAGCAAGAAAACCTTCGAATTCCAGGGCGGGGTGATGAACAAAGATCAGGCTGATGCTTTTGAAGCCGATCCTGATACCGAACTGATGATAAAAATGAGGACCTGGGACGATTTGGCTAAAGAAATAAATATCCCGGTAGATAATATCGGGTACCTGCGTCAAATTGCCCTAAAACACCTGGATAAAAACGCCCGGGCGTAAGAAGCGGTATCAAAAGCTATTATCAATTTGGCCATGCCAACAATATTCTGATCTGCTGACTCTTCGTGCTCCCTTGCGACCGTGGTTTGAATCTTTTAACACGAGGTGCACAAAGCGCTCACCAGGGGCACGAAGAGTACTCCCCGCGTTGCCGATCAACACCGCCTTTTCGCATTTTTTCATTTTTAACATCTTGTATAGGCTAGCCACACTCACTTTCGCGCAACTTTTTCTCCAATCCTCCGCCTTAATATTAATTGAACAAAATTGAACAGGTTTTAATTAAAAGTATTTGCGAACTTTATTGTATATTATTGGTGATCTTCAATCGATTAAAATCTAAAGCTCATGATAAAGATATCGGATATTGAAAAGTTCTATCACACAGAGGAACTGGAAATTGTGGCACTGAACAAGCTGTCTATCGAAATTAACGAGGGTGAGTTTGTCGCGGTGATGGGGCCCTCCGGCTGCGGAAAATCTACGTTGTTAAACATTCTCGGTTTCCTGGACGATGCCGACAGCGGGAGCTATGTTTTCAACGGCGTTGAAGTGAGCGGTTTGAACGAGCGCAAGCGGGCAGGTTTACGCAAGGAAAACGTAGGCTTTTTATTCCAGAATTTTAACCTGATAGATGACCTGACCGTTTTTGAAAACATTGAACTCCCGATGATCTATACCGGTCTGCCATCGTCTGCGCGTGTTAAAAGGGCCGAAGAAGTGCTCGACAGGATGCATATCAATGAGCGCCGTAAGAGTTATCCGCAGCAGCTTTCGGGTGGGCAGCAACAACGCGTTGCCATAGCAAGAGCTGTAGTAAACAGGCCCAAACTGATACTCGCCGATGAGCCGACTGCAAATTTAGACAGCGACAATGGCAAACAAGTGATGGACCTGCTGAATGAATTAAATAAAGAGGGCACCACCATTATTATGGTCACCCACTCGGAGGAGGATGCCAAATACAGTCACCGCGTTATCCGCCTGCCCGATACCGAACCCGGGCGAAATAACCCCAAACCGATGGATCCACGGGGCAGAAACAGGATAAATTAGTGTCAGTCGGGAGTCTTTAGCTCTTAGTTTCCAGGGCAGACGCATTAAAATAGTTTTAAGCTTATTGAGATTGAATTAAAGAAACCGGGGCATTTAAAGATTATTTTTAAACCACAACGGCGTTAAGAAAGCGGGCAAGTGTAGGGGTGTTCCATTTTTTCACGCGGAACACCCACTGTTTTATGAAACACGCTGATTATCAGCTATTTTCACTTTTAACCATTGCGTAAGTAACTGATAATCAAGTGTTCTAAAAAATATCATTTTTGGAACACTTGATGCAATTAATTGAGAATCAAGCGTTCCAGCAGGATGCTAAATTGAAAAAATGGAACGCTTTTACCTTGAAAAGGTTTACACTTTTGCTGATTAATTCTGTTTCAAGTTTATATATAAATAATTTTAATGCGTCTGCCCTGTCTTAGTTTCAAGTCAATTTGTAACTTTAACTTAGGGCTAAAAGCCAACACGTCGCCGATGCTGATCCGCTTGTCCCGATTTTAATCTTTCCACATTGACGTACACCAACGTCAAAATGTATCATTCTTCCCTACTTGTGTATAAATTTTGCCGCTAAAACTACCATAGTTTTGACCTGACATTTAAAAAACAAAACAATGGCAAAAACAATTTTTATCTCAGGAGCCTCAAGGGGATTCGGCAAACTTTGGGCCGAAGCATTTTTAAAAAGAGGCGATAAAGTGGCTGCAACCGCACGCGATCTTAGCAGCCTTAGCGATCTTGCTGAACAATATGGCGAAAACCTGCTACCCATTCAATTGGATGTGAACGACCGTGGGGCTGGTTTTGCAGCAGTGCAAAAAGCAAACGAACATTTTGGCAGCATTGATGTGCTCATCAATAATGCAGGTTACGGTCTGTTCGGGAGCGTGGAAGAAATCAGCGAAAAAGAAGCCCGCGACCAAATGGAAACCAACTTTTTCGGGCTGTTGTGGCTTACACAGGCCGTATTACCCATTATGCGCAGGCAGGGCCGCGGGCATATTATACAGCTATCGAGTGTATTGGGCGTGGTTACGCTGCCTGTCCTGGGGCTTTACAACGCATCTAAATTTGCGGTTGAAGGACTAAGCGAAACACTGGCCGCCGAGGTTAAAGATTTTGGCATCAACATTACCTTGATCGAGCCAAATGGATTTAGCACCGATTGGGCAGGCGCATCAGCTTTTCATACAGAAAGTCTGCCGGAATATGACAAAGTAAAGGCTGCTTTCCAGGCCGGATTGACTGACGATATTTTTGGTAAACCCGAGGCAACGACCGATGCCGTATTGAAACTGGTGGACAGCGAGAATCCGCCGCTTCGCCTGTTCCTGGGTAAAATGGCTTATCCGTGGGTAAAACAGGTTTACCAGGGCCGTTTTGCCGAATGGGATAATTGGAGCGAAGTAGCAACCGCTGCGCACGGGCACTAATAATGGTTTTAACCTGACAAATCTATGCCGCGATTCGGTGTAGATTTGTCGTTATTTGATTGGTTATGAAGCACTATAAAACTTTAAGTGATCTGCATCGCGAAAATGGGTTTGCTCCGCCGGAGAACCCGCTGATCGGTTTGCACCGGTGCGACCACGCATGTTCGCTCGGCGACCGCGAGTTCACTACTGATTTTTATATGATCGGCTTTAAAAAACTAAGATCGGGTGTTATACTGTATGGAAGGACCAAGTACGACCACGATAACGGCTCGATGTTATTTGTGAAACCAAGGCAAGTGATAGCATTTAAAGACCTTGAATTTGAGGAAGACGGCTTCCTGGTATTTATTCACGAGGATTTTTTGAACGGCCATTTTTTACATAACGAGATCAAAAAGTACAATTATTTTGATTACGAAACCAACGAAGCGCTGCACCTGTCGCCAAAGGAAGAAGAGATCATTTGGGACCTTTACGAGAAAATTGAAACCGAATACAATAACAATACAGATGAGTACAGCCGTGATATTATGCTCACTCATATCGATTCTATTCTAAAATATGCCCAGCGTTTTTACAAACGCCAGTTCATCAACCGCCAGGAACTGACAGGTAAAACGGTATCCCGTTTTAATGATGCTTTAACTATCTACTTTACCAACGGCCTGTTGCAAACAAATGGTTTGCCATCGGTAAATGCGATGGCGGCGCAGCTTAATCTTTCGGCACGGTATTTAAGTGATGTACTAAAGCAGGAGACCGGTAAAACGGCTATTGAACTGATCCATATTTACCTGGTGAACGAAGCAAAAAACCTGCTGATAGGCCAGGAGCGGAACGTTTCCGAGATCGCATATAGTCTCGGATTCGAAAACCTGCCGTATTTTTCCAGGTTGTTCAAAAAAGAAGTCGGCGTTAGCCCCAATCAATACAAAAAACAACTGGTAAACTGATGCCCGCATATTAAATTAGTATGTAATCAATAACCAGCCAGTCTATTAAACAAGCCCTTGGGCTGTTAAACTTTTCTTTATCCATTTCAATGCGGCATCATTGATATTTCCTTTCAAGGCCAAATTATAGGCTGTTCGTTTTGCCCAGTTTAAATCAAACAGCGAAAAGATCACCTGCTGCAAACGAGTCTCCATCTGGTCCGAATAATTGGTGATATAATCGAAGCTTATTTTAGGCCAATCAGGCAGCCGTTCCTCATCCGTTATTAAAACGGGAATAATTTGCAGCCAGTTGGTATCGCTTACATAAGTATATGGCGTTTTGTCAGCAACACCGGCGTACCCGTTTACAAATATGGGATTTGTGGTGTTTGCAGGCACAACAAAAACGTCCTGCAAAAATTTCTGGCAGTTGCGGCGTCCCAAAAAATAATCATGCACCCTGAAGGATCGGTGTATAAAACCACTAAAGCCACTCATGGCCCCACAGGCTATTGCTTTGTCGCCAACTTTGTCCTCGCGCACCGGTGCAATAAGGTAGTGGCTGGCATCGTCCTTATTAAAAACAGCATTCAACTCCTCAGGCTTAAAACGGAGTTGGGTGATCATCGCGCCCAAAACATTTCCTACCAGGTTGGTCAGTACCGGGCTGCCGTCAAACGTTTGTTCTTCGGGTTGGCTCGGGAATGGCGCAACCATCACTATTGTACTGTTGGTGGTGTCGTAATTTGTATAATTTGCGGGGTGTGTATCAACGCCTTCTGTAATATTCAGCATTTTGCGGGTTACGTCAAACGGCTCATTGTTCACCAGGCCGCCATCCGTGTACCAGCCGGTGTACGGTGCGCCTACAGGCACTACATCTTTACCCGGCGGCGTTAAGTTAAGAAATCTCCTGTTATCGTTCACATAATTCGCCTCCCGTGTTACACTCCGGGATGCCAGGCCAACCGGAAAAGCGCCTGTGGCCATGGCTGCAGCGCGGGCCAGGTCGAGATTGGTATTGTCTTTTACCGATAGCGGAATAAAACCGTCGTTCTTGTAGGCAGGCGTGTCTAGCGCCACCCTGAATGTAGCCAGGTCGTTATGCGCGGTAGTAATATATTTATCGTCGGGCACATCATTACTGTGAAAGTCGAGATCGTAAGCAAAGCCCTGCAAATTGGTCATTGTTGCAAAAAGCAATAATTCCTCTGCTATATAGCTCCGTTCTACCGGGTTTGTTATCCCGGCAGTGATCATCTTATTGGCTACCTGCTCAATAAAATCCGCGTTTAAAAGCGATACCGCTTTGCCTTTGGCGAGGTCGCCCGTGCCGAGCATTACGGTAAGCATATCGTCCTGCAACAGATCTACCCAGGCATCAAAAAATTTATTAGAAGGTTGATGACCGGGATCATTGGGTTGGCCAGCAGGCGGCAATTTCACCGGATCGATGGCATTCCCCAACCCCGAGGCCACAATAATACCCGTCATGCCACCTGCCGATGCGCCGCCGATAGCCGACAATTGTACATCGTGTGTTGGAACTGTCGGGTCACTTCTTTTCTTTGCATCATCCCAGGCCTGCAACGATTCTATTAAAAAATCCATTACCCCTGCAGTGTAAGCCCCGGCCGACACAGCCCCGGCCATGCATAGTCCTAAATAAAAAGTTTTGTTGTCCATTTTGTGATGTTTTGGCATATAAAGATAAAATATTTATTATTCAATTTAAGCCATGAAATAATGTTTTTTGGCAATGAATGGCTTAGCTAAAGCCACTTAGCACCTGCGCCGACGCTGATCCTTCGATCGCCCGTTACGCGTCCGGAACGCTCAATCAATTCTTATGATGTTTATGCTAATGGCCTCTGCTAATTGAGATGATGAAGCCGAAAAAAAAGAGACTTTAACGGAAAGATACCTTTGGTTATATTTCATAAACATTTATAGCGAAAACCTTCTCTCGTTTTTTCTCAACCGGTACAAATAAGGCTTCTATACCATCTATAAGGCGCTTTTTGTATTTATTAAGTCAAAATTATTTTACAATTTAATTTGCAAATGCTAAAACTTAATTTTCTTAGAAGTGTTATTACATAAACTAATACTTAAGAGGAATGAAGATAACATATATTTCAACCTATCCGCCCAGAGAATGTGGTTTAGCGTCTTTTAACAAAAATTTGATGAATGCTATAGCGTCGAATTTTGTAAACGAAGAAGCGGAATTTCCCGGAACAGTGATCGCGATGAATGCGGATGAAGGACAGGAATATGATTATCCTCCCGAAGTTAAGTTTGCCATCAATCAAAACGATCCCGAAGATTATAACACTGCTGTGGATTTTATCAACGCAAGCGATACGGATGCCTGTATTTTGCAGCACGAGTTCGGGATATTTGGGGGTGAATCAGGAATATATATTCTTTCGCTGATCAACCAGTTGAAAAAACCGTTGATAACCATCCTCCATACCGTATTGGAAAAACCATCGCATCAGCAAAAGATCATTATTCAAAACATTGCAAAAAAATCAGACCGTGTGGTGGTTATGGGTAAAATTGCAACAGATTTACTCACCAGGGTATATAATGTTAAAAGAGAGAAGATATGCTACCTGGAGCATGGTGCACCTGATATAGAAATCGCCCACGATAACCCGGTTAAAGCGGACGCTTTGTTTGCAAACCATAAAGTTATACTAACCTTTGGCTTGCTGAGCAGGAATAAAGGACTGGAAACCGTAGTTAGGGCACTACCAAAAATTGTTAAACACCATCCCGATGTTTTATTTGTGGTATTAGGTACTACCCATCCGGGAATTATTAAAAATTCAGGAGAAGAATACCGCGAATACTTAATTGAAGTTGCCGAAGAACTGAACGTAAGGGATCACCTGGTATTTATAAACCGCTATGTATCGGAAGCAGAGCTGATGAACTATCTTTCAGCAGCCGACATCTACGTTTCACCGTATTTAAATGAGGCGCAGATAACCAGCGGCACATTATCGTACGCAATTGGCGCAGGCGCCGCAGTGGTTTCCACCCCTTACTGGCATGCTAAAGAATTGCTGGCCGATGGCCGTGGCAGGCTCTTTAATTTTAAGGATGAAAAAGGACTGGCCGCCACCGTGAACGAGCTTCTAGATAATCCAGAAAGCTTGAACCACATGAGGAACCGGGCTTACAGGTATGGCAAAAATCTTCGCTGGCCGGTAATTGGCCGCGGTTATTTAAATATAATGGAAGAAGTTGTGAACAATCCTGATTTAAGCGAACGCATATTAAGGCAGATCATCGATCCCGAAATTATGCCCGAATTTAGTCTTGACTATGTTAACCTGCTTACCGATAGTACCGGTATTATACAGCATGCCAAATATGGTATCCCTAATTTAAAGGAAGGTTATTGTGTGGACGATAATGCCAGGGCGCTTATTATGGCCCTTATGGCCCACCAACTGGATCACAAAGAAGCCATGAAGTTAATTCCCACCTACCTGAGCTTTGTATTTTACATGCAAACAGACGATGGCAATTTCAGAAACTTTTTAGGTTACGACAGAGGATTCCTGGATGACATCGGCTCCGAAGATTCATTCGGACGGACGATTTGGGCTTTGGGTTATTTAATGAATAATTCTCCAAATAATTCGTACGATAAACTGGCGGAAGAATTATTCCGTAAAGCCGTACCGCATTTCAGCAACTTGCGTTATTTACGCGGGATAAGCGATACTATTATTGGTATCAGCTATTACCTCAAGGCGATACCATCAGACAAAGGAATGATGGGCATTCTGAATAACTTAACGGGTTTGCTAACCGATGCCTATGAACGTTCGGAAGGAGAAAACTGGCAGTGGTTTGAGGATTTCCTTACTTACGATAATGCTATCCTGCCACTCTCGCTGTTCCATTCTGCGGAAATAACCGGCGATAAAAAAGTGCTGGACATTGCCTTTAAATCGATGAAATTCCTGGAGAAGCTCACCTTTAAAGCAAACTACTGGAACCCGGTAGGCAATGCCGGCTGGTATTTCCGCGACGGCAAAATGCCCCTCCACGACCAGCAGGCCATCGAAACCATGGCTATGGTGCTCATGTACGGCCAGGCTTACGAAATCACCCACGATCCGCAGCTGTTAGAAAAGCTATTCACGGTACACCAGTGGTTCCTTGGCGAGAATTCGCTTAATGTACCGTTGTATGATCATGAAACCAAGGGTTGCTGCGATGGATTGCAGGTACGCGGCCTCAATCAAAACCAGGGCGCCGAAAGCGTATTGGCCTATTTGATATCGCACCTAACCGTTCTGCAGAAATTCAAAACGAAAGTCAATTTTAACAGCTACCAGCCGGTAGAAAACGAAGCTGTTTTAGTGAAATAGAAGATTAATATCAGGATAAATGGAACGTAAGTCCTGTTTTGAGATAACTATAACGGCCTGCATGTCAAAAATAGACAAAGCAGGCCGTTGTAGTTTAAGTAGTTGTTTGTGGCCCATTAAAAGGCCTTTTTTTATGATTTAGGGTCCGAAATTATCTTATCTAAAAGCGACTTTAGGTCAACTGTTGCAAAGGATGAAGAATGATCGGAGAGGCCATAAGGCACAATCAGTTTGCCGTTATTGACAATTCCACCGCACGAATAAACTACATTTGGCACATAACCTTCGCGCTCATCATGGTTGGGTACCAGGAGCGGCTCTTTCAGCCTGCCGATCTCTATGGAAGGGTCGTCGAGTTTTAACAGGCTTGCTCCTAAACAATATCTCCTCATTGGGCCAACCCCATGCGTTATCATCAGCCAGCCCTGCTCTGTTTCTAACGGCGATCCGCAGTTTCCTATCTGGGTTAGCTCCCACGAGTGCAGCGGTTCCTGCAATTTTTTCGGGTTCTCCCATAAATTAATATCGTTAGAATACATGAGGTAATTATTATATCCGTCTATTCTCGACAACATGGTATAGTGCCCGTTAATTTTCCGGGGAAATAATGCCAGGTTTTTATTTTGCGCGCCATCGCCATGGAGCGGCCGCATCCTGAAATTGTGAAAGTCAGTCGTTTGCAGCAGCTTAGGCATTATCAAAGCGCCGTCAAAAGCAGTATAAGTGGCGTAATAAATAATGCTGCCATCATTGTTTGTAAATTTAACAAAACGGGCATCCTCAATACCTTTTCGCTCGAGCTCCGATATCGGGAAAATCACCCGGTCGGAAATATCCGTATCCAGCGAAAAACTGATATTACTATACGAATCAGAAAGCCAGAGAATTTTCTCATATTCCGTTTTTCGCGAACCGCTGATATCCCTTTGCTGCAGATCGAGTATGATATGTCTTAAGGTGTCGTAGTCAAATTTCTCCGCTGTTTTGGTTTTTAATTCTTTTATTATTTTCTTATCGATCCTTGCGGTAACTATCTTTTCGAAAAATAGTTTTTTCTCGTACATGGTGGCATTCCTGATGATCTCGGCCTCGTCCACATAATTGCCGACCGGCAATACCTGGATATTGCTATCCTTGTCAATTATTGCCCTGCGGAATGCGATAGAAGAAATATGCCCCTCGCCTACCGCCCTGAAACTGATGATTAGCCGCTTTTGACCGTTTTCAAGCTCCGACTGGTCCGGATCTTCGATGATGGAGGGGTTAAAAAATGCCGCCGATTCAATGGAATATTCGTGGGTGAAATACGAACCTAAAAGCAGTTTACGGTAAGGCGTAAGATCGTCATAATCAATTTTAAGGCCTTCGATCAGCAATCTTATCCGGTTACAATGCCGGTACAATATTTTTGTGATGTTGCGGTGCCGTTTGGAAAATTCCTGTAAAAGCGGCGATATGATAGCAAAGCTCTCATCTTCGCTTAATTTCATCACCCGTAAGATCAATTCTTTCGATCGCTGCTCTCCATTAAAAAAAAACCTGGCTATTACTCGTTTAGAGTCGGGATATACTTTTATGGGCTGTCGGTCAATTGGAATCCTCATTATAATGGAACGGAATTTAATTAATAATTTATTAAAAAGGTAAACCGGCGTTTTATTTCCTGTTGGTGAAATAATAACGGGAAAACACTAAAAAAGGTGTTTGTCTGTGTTTATCTTTCCAATACTGACTATAAGGAAATTTTTATGCATAGGTAGTAAAAATCGTAAATAAGCCGTTATTTATCCTTCCTTTTCAGTTTCTGGAACCTCGATATAATAAATGCTGCCGATATAAATTCCATTTTCAATAGCCAGCTTATGCCGGGTATCATCCAGTATTTTTTTTACATCGCTGCTTTCTTTCGGAACTGATAGAAAATAGATAACGTTGTCTGTTTCATTATTAATAAACTTATACTGCTTATTATCCTTTTTCATGATAAATTGAGTTTTATGTATAAGTTATAAAACCCGATTTTGTTTGCGGAAAACGCTTTAAATGGTAATTAAATGACGATGGTTTGGGCGAACGAAGCCAGACAAACCTTATCCCTCCCGGTTACCGGATAATGACCTGTGGAGGCGTTTTAAAAATCAAACAAAGCGCTTACCCTGATCCCGGTTCTGTCAACATTTGCATGATCGAGGTAGCTAAACCGCTCTACAAAATCCACCCTAAAGATTTTGAATATGTTACCTATTGCAAAGCCGCCTTCGGTATAAGGGGCCCTGCTAAGGGTGTAAGTTTCCGGCGTGCCTGTTTGATCGAGCGGGAATTGCAGCAGCGAAGCATGCAGGGCCGGGTTATTTTCGTCGCGCAAGCCACCGTAAAGGGTTTTAAAGGTGATGTACTCGCGCAGCTTTAGCTTTTTAAACAGCGGTATTTTGTTTAAAATAAACCCATTGAGGCAATAGTCGATTTTTGCGCTGGCGTAATGATCGCTTACAAACTCTAAAAAGTTCATCAGCGTATAGGAATTATCATCATAAGTATAAGTTTGATTAGCCTGGGCTATATTTAACAATGGGAAGGGCACCTGGCCAAATAAGTAACCTCCCTCTACCGTAACATCGGCATAACCCAACTGCGATAAGTAAAACCGCTTGCTGACATTTAACCGCAAATTTTTATAATCGAAATCGCCGCCAAACAGGTTTTTTACACCTTCCCGGTAATCGAGGCTGATAATCGGGTATTTGCTTGGGATGGTGATCCGGTAAAGTTTTCCCTGTACCAATTGTTCATGCGGTGCATAACGCAGGTTTACCGAGAACTCAGAAGTAGTAATTGCGGGTACGTTTTGGGGTGTATTGTTCAGGTCGTCGATAAAATAAAGCGCGCCGGCAGGCGCTTGCTTCCAGCTTTTAAAACCTAAGGCATACGAAAAGTGATTTTCGAACTCGTTTACATAGTCTAGCTTGTAATAATCATTGTAGAGGTATTTATCGTCGACCCCCCTTTTAAACGACAATAAAAAGCTGTCGTCCTGGGTAAAGGCAATTTCTTCGCCGGGTATGCGTGTGTCGCGTTGTACTGTTGCCTTAATATAGCTATTGGGGAATGTATAGATAGATTTATTGTTGAACGCATAGGCTCCACTCAAAAGATATTTAAAGCGTTCATCTTTAAAACCGTAAGCCTCATAGGTTTCCAGGTAATACCGGGTGCTGAAGGCCGTGGTCGTTCGGCCGCCCACCTTTACGCGGGCGCCTTCCACGGAGTTAAAACTGTACAGATCGCCCAGGGGACCAACTTCAACCGGCCCAAATGTTTTAAACCCGACAGCAAACAAGTTGATCAGGTCCATTGTCCGTTTAAAGGAAGGGATGGTTTGCAGGCTGTCTATGTTTTTGTAAACATTTGCTTCCACTCCCGTCAGGGTGTCACGGCCCCGACTTTCCACCCAAAACCTTTCATTCTTCCTCATAGAACTGTCCTGTATCACCTCGGCCGGGCCTTTATAAAGTGCATCCGGGTGCGGTTTGTTGATCAGGAAATTGCTGTAGGTTATTGTCCGTTCGCCAAAAATCCCTTTTTCTCCATTTTTGTTAAACCCAAAATTGGCCTTCATATCGCTTTTGGCAAGGTGATAGCGGCCATCGGGGTTTTTGTCGTAGGTAAGATCAACAGCCATACCGCGCACCCAGTTCAGGTTAATGTTTTTATTGATGGTAAGCCTGGCTTTCTCCACGCCGTAGCGGCCATCAAGGGTGATAAAGATCAACCCGTCAAATAACATATCGTTACCGTTACGGGGCGTAAAACTTAGTTCTACCAGCTTTTTGTTATCAACCTCAATAGTATCGGTAATAAAATATTTGTAAAAGGAAGGGCCGCCATCGGCTATCGGGCTTAAAAACTGGTTGGTCATTAAAAAAATGTTATTCGAATAAATGTCGACCTCCGAGTACATGCGGTTCAGGTAGCTATTCACCCCCTCCTCATCAACAAAATTTACGATATTCACCTTTTTTTCTCCCTCTACTATTTTCTTTGTGAATTCGGGGTTTTTGCGGTAGTAACTCTGGGTCAATTTTTCTTCCAGGTAAACGGGGAGTAACGATTTACCGGGCAAATTGGTAGTATCGCGGTTATCCAGCAAAAATTTGTAAGGCCTTAATAATTTCTTGTCCGACAACTTTTCGGAAACATTGATAAATGAGAACTCCAGCTTTTCATATTGTTCATATTCGGTGTAATCGTAGCTCTCCATCCGGTTTGAATTTTTATGGGCGATCACTTGCCTGATCAGTTCCACCGCCGGATTATCCTTATTGGTGTACCGTTTCTTTTTACCCGAACTGATCTTAACCGTAGCCAGGGTCTGCACGTCGGGTTGCAGCTTCACATTTATGGCCTGCTCCTTACCCGCTATTATGGTGCGGATAACGGTTTTATAACCTATATAGCTGAATTTAAGCTGGGTATAGGTTTTATCGGTGCTAATGGTATATTTTCCGTTTTTATCGCTGGTCATCCCTATCGGCGTACCGGGAAACGATACCGAAACGAAAGGCATGGTTTGATTGGTTTGCGCATCCGTTATAACGCCGGTTACTGTTGTATATTGGCCTCTTACTGCAAAGGCCGCGAGTATAAAAATTACCGATAAAATATATTTCATTTAAATGCTTTTCGATTTTGAATAATTTCCAGACTTCTTCCTTTTTAAAAGCATTTTAAGCGTAATGTACATAGTTTTTTAATAATTTTCCCTATTTCCTGTTTTTCAAAAGATAACGGGCAGGCGTCCAAATTGTTATCGTTATTACCGGATTATTTGAAAATCGTTACGCCGGGTAACAATTTAAATTTAGAGCTAAAGTCTTTTTTTAAATAGCTGCCGACACGCATCCCGTCAAGATCGCAGGGGTTGAATCTATATACGTTTAATAGTTGCGCTTTCTTGTCGAGTAAGAGCGGTCAACAGCATCGGCAATGATCATTCCTTTTTCATCATTATTCTCAATAGGGGTTTTTATTTGTTAAACAAAACAAACGCTTAGCCTTTACCATGCAATGTTTTGCCACAATATTGCAAAATCAATTTGTAGTTAATGTGAAATTTTGAAAAAAATTAAAATATTTCATGACTCTGCATAGGCCTGGATATAGCCAAATGCTTAAGGGATAGCCCCTTTTGCAGTAAAATCTTTTTAATAAAAAAAGGTAGCCGTATCAGGGCTACCCATAGCTAAACCAATTATATTATACTCAATCTACAACATAAGTATTTGAGACACATAAATATACAAGCTTGTTAAATTGGCTCAACTATGGCAGAGCGGTATATAAGGTTTATATAATAAAAATTTAACTAAAAAGCATATTTATAAAATGCAATACTTTAATTATCAATATGTTATCAAAAATGATCCTTTTGATAATATATTAATTTTTTCACTTTAGTATATCCTTACTGGGTTAGCGCAACGGCGATTTTTGAGTCATTGCGGCCGCTATACATCCAATAATACGTAAGTAAGGCAGGTATTGTCGACGCCCATCCCATTATTTTTTCATCACCAATTTTGTTACGATGGAATCGCCAACGACTATCCCAAAATGGTTTGAAACAATACATGAATTATGGAAATGGATGCCGCCATAAAATCTGGACATTAATGTCTCTTTTGCTGCATCCCTGAATGATTTGAAAGAGCGGTTTTTTATCCCAAATTCAAGCTCCGAGGTATCTGTGTAAGCTATATGATCACCCAGAACGCTCGTGAGCACTTCCGCAGCAGCTGCCGATATAGTGCAATGCCCGCAGGTATATTCAGGGAAAGGCGGCGTCTGCAGGTGCGGCCGCCAGTCTCGATCCACATATTTATCAATTATCGTTTCCGGCCTAACTGTTTTATAGGTGTATTTAGCCGCCCACGATTCTATAAATCCGTCAAACAAGGCTATAGCCGTTTTTGCATAAGCGCAAACGGTAGTATTAAAATCGGCATTTACCTTTTTTGCGCCAATGCCCACTATACTAAGCCAATGCCCGGGCGGCGAAAACTTTTTGGTGATAAACATTACATGCCCTAAAACATTGAGTTTTTGCGGGTTATCATCCCAAAAATCGGCCATGTGCACCTGGTCCTTGGTCAGGCTGTCAATGGCATTTTTGCTTAACATAACGTCCTTGAAATATGGGCTGTTCTTATCTGTTATATCAAATTTTGGCGGTGGGGGCACCATATATTCCTTTGCATTTTTCAATACCATGGTCCGTATTTCGCCCCAATGCGGTTCTACCGCTTCCGAATATGCCGGTGGCGTAGGCTCCCATCGCCAGGCAGAATCCCTGATAACGGCAAACTTAGGTGCGCTGCGTGTTTGCAGATAATGATCGCCTTTGCTCCATTTCATGATGGATGCTGCAACCATTTTGGCATAAGTTTCGGAATTAGCGATCATCTCAGTTGGCATGCCATGCGCAACTGCTAACTGGTGCAGGCTGTCTGTATAATATTTAAGGCTTCCTTCGGGAAAAGTTACCGTTTGGCCTACCTGGCAAAACGCCAAAAGCGACGCGTATTCAAAATTAATTTTGGCGCCCTTTAAAGGTGCGGCAACTTTTTTAAACCCGTTTAGCTGGCCAACAAGCGACTTATAATGTTTTGGATCACCAGCGGCTATAACTTCATACCCGGCAACGCTAGCGTATGCATAATTTCTGGAGGCTACCGGCGGCGAAAAATTATTGCCCATTACCACGGTATTTAATTCGTGAACGGTGCTGCTGTACAATGACGGATCATTAAATATTTTTTGATAATCCGGTTTTTTGCAGGATGTGAAAAGCAGCGCAGCAACAGCAATAATAAATAAAAACGGTTTCATGAATTTTATAATTTAATACCTGGTTATTTAACAATATAGGTTTTTTTATCGGGGCCAACGCCTGTTATGGTAATAGAATGCCACTTTGCAGGCAAAGTACTTTTTATTTGAATAATTCCCTGGTTAGTAATATCCAATCCGCCAAAACCCATCAACAAACTCTGTACTATACCACCGGCTCCAGTTGCAAAATAAGGATTTGTCCCGCCCTTTGTTTCGGCAATCACCCTGAAAGGCGGGTTTAAATTTGGCTCATAGGCGTCTTTAAAAAAGTGATAAGCTTTTTCCCCGTCGCCCAGCCTTGAATATAGCAATGCAAATATGCCCTGTGTCATGGCTGGCGTTCCTTCATTCGGTATACGGGTATCATAATATTCCAGGTCCTTTTTTACCTGTGCCTGGTCAGTTATCAGTTTTAAAGGATAGGCAAGCAGGTTAACATCGGCTTGTTTTATCCCCTCGCCCTTATAGGTTTCAAATTCTTTAGTAACCCCGTCAGGAAATTTTAATATGGGTATATTTTGCGCTACCAGGGCCCAATCAGGATCGGCCTTTAAACCCAATACCCGGGCAGCAGTGGCAGCATTTTGCAAATTCACTATTGCGGCGGCATTTGTAAAAGCATTATTATCAACATTTTCGGCCCATTCATCTGCAGCGACAACATTTTTAATCTCATATTTGCCTGTGCCATTTCGTTCTACGCGGCTCGCCCAAAAATCAGCCGTTGCCGATAATATGGGCCATCCTTTTTCCATCAGCCATTGTTTGTCCTGCGTTACACAATAGTATTGCCATGCTGCCAGGGCAACATCAGCCGTAATATGATGTTCAAACGGACCGCTCAATGCCCAAACAGGCGTCTCTTCTACCCCGCTATCGGCGCTTTCCCAGGGAAACATCGCCCCTTTATACCCATGTTCAAAAGCATTTTGCTTTGCAGCCGCCAGCCGCTGAAAGCGGTATTCAACCATCGATTTCGCTATTTCGGGATGCAAAACCAATAATCCCGGGAACATCCACAGGTCGGCATCCCAAAAAATATGTCCGTTATAACCTAAACCCGAAAGGCCCATCGGCGATGGCGAATAGGCCGTGCCGGCCCGTGAAAACGAATACAGGTGATACAACATACTGTGTACATCCTGCTGCGCCTGCGGATCGCCGTCAATTTTTATATCACTCTTCCAAAGTTCATCCCAGGCGCTATTGTGAAATTGTATCAAGCGGTCGGCCCCCTGTAATTTTGCAAATATGGTTAAACGTTCTGCCTCATTCAGCGGATCAACGTCATGTGCAGAGGTAATGGACGAGCCTACCAACGAAAACCGGTAAGTTTGGCCCGCAGCAACTCCCTTGCTGAAATGCATCAGGTGCATGTTATTGTCGGACATTTCATGCATCAGCCTTGGCTCATCGCCCGATGGCTCGCTAAATATAAAAGCATTCGAAGCACATAGCTGCAGCTTTCCGGTCGGGCTTTTTGCGGTAGAAGTAAGCAGGCTGATAGGCCCGTGCAAACCGTCGACCTCGTTATAGTAATTCTGAACATCGCGCAACGCGTCCGGTGCCGATAACGAGTTGGATACAACCATATCCACGTGTTTTTTTGCTGTCACCACCACATCCATCAAAACGGTAAATGGCAATTGCCGTAAGGAGTAGTACGTATATTTTATCGAAGCCTCATCGCCAAGATCAAAAGTAGTGGTAAATGCGGCATGGTGCATATCCAGTTCCTGTTTAAAATTGCTGATATTTCCCGTATTTATATCTTTCCCGTTTATGGTAAGCCCCATATTCAGCACGTTGAAACTATTCAGAAAATTGCTCACCCTACCCCTGCCATAAAGATCATACGCGCCGGCAAGCACTACATTCTTTACCTGGAACGGTTCCGGCGACGACACAACACCGATCATGCCGTTGGCTACCGTTATCCCGTAATAATTAGCAGGGTCAATTTTACCGGCTTTTATTATCCATTCGTCCTGCGCCTGTACTATTGCGCTGAACAAAAGCAACCCACCCAACACCGGGGCGAACAATTTATTCATCATGTTAGTTTATCTTAAAAAATCTTATCTCTTTGTTATTGAATGCCACCGCATAGATGACGCCCGCAGCCGTTTTTATGGGTCTAATATCCCTTACTTCGCCCCTTAACAAAAATCCGGAGGCTACCGGTGATTGCCATTTGAAGTTTCCGTCCTTATCAACAAACATTAAATCGCCATAGTCGGCATCGTATCTTCCCTCGTAAGGCAGCACTCCCGAAAAATTACCGCCCGCAAGTATCGCTTTAAATGGTGACGATATACCGGTCAGTCCAAAAAGAGGCGAGGATTGTGCCGCTGAAGGAAAAGCCTTAAATTCAAAATTGCCATGGCCCTTGTTATAAAAAACACCCGATGTAAAGGAATTGACAGTGATTGGCTTAACACCTTTTAATGAATCGCCAAATACTTCGTTAACGGTTTTCCCGGCGAAATCGTGGTAGTATAAATATTTCTTTTTAATGATGGGGATTTGTTTTTCAATCTCGCCCTTACCCAAAAAAGTATAGTCTTTTTTGTCGACGCTGTAAGTTAGTATAGGGTTAGCGGTTCCGTTTTTAAGGATATCTGCACAAAATAATTTAACAGGGTCCTGCGGCGTAGGCCTTAATTTGGAGTTCCACCCGTAATTGCCTGCTATAATATCAATTTTGCCATCGCCATCCACATCAGCCAATTGAATTTTCTGCCACCAGCCCGATAATTTATCCATCGCCGGTATATGCTGCTCAACAAATTTTCCTTTTTTATTCATGAAAATTTTTACAGGCATCCATTCCCCCGCAACCACCAGGTCGGGCCAGCCATCGCCATCAAGGTCGGCAAATGCGGCAGACCTGATCATCCCTGCATACTTCAAATCGTCGGGTATCTGTGCTTTTTGATAGTGCCCATGACCATCATTCATCAATAGATACGATTCTGGGATCGCCCCATATCTATAAGCATCCGGCGCACCACTAACAAAAATATCAGGATAGCCATCGTGGTTCACGTCGGCTACCGCAACGGCAGATTTATTGAGTTTGATGGACGGGATATTGTTCGACCGTCTAAAGCGACCGTGACCATCGTTTATATACAGCCTGTCGGCCAGTTCGTCCGAGCCATTTGGCAACTGGTTACCACCGCTTACTATATAAAGATCGGGATAACCATCGTTATTTACATCTAAAAAAGCAGCATCAACGTCCTCACTGGCTGCATCGGCAACAAAATCAGGCTGAACCGACTCCTTAAAACCACCGCCGGGAGTTTGGATGAACAAAGCGCCGGGCTGGCCTTTTGCGCCGCAAATATAAAAATCGTCTAATCCATCATGATTCACATCCGCAACAGCAATCCGCGGCCCCTCGGTCGACAGCATGTGGGGAATAAGTGGCTGCTGGTTAAAATCCACGAAATCATTTTCCTGGTGTTTCCAGTTGATTTTCAGGCTATTGGTAATATCTTTAAAAACAGGTTTATCCGGCGAAAAAAAATTGTTATGAACAAAATGACCGTTGGCGTTTCTTTCATCAGCGGTTAGTATCTTGTCGCTTTTTACATTATGGATCACCTGGTAGGTTTGATTGGGCCATACAATTAACAGGCTGTCAATTAGTTTATTATCACCCAAACCAAAATGCAGCTTGGGCTCCACAGACGATTGAAACCCCCTGGTTAACATCAACTGCTCGTATTGCATTTGCTTACCGCAAAAAACGTATGCCTTAGCGCCAATACCAAACCGGTTATCCTGCCTCCCGATAAATTTAAGGCTAAGATAGCGACTCCCTTTACCTACATTTCTGTAGATACAAGCAGCGCGTCCCAGATTATTCGTCACCAGGTCGAGGTTACCATCGTTATTAAGATCAGCATAAGCCGCACCGTTGGATAGCATGGTATCGCGGATGCCCCAGCTATCGCTTTTATCAATAAATTTCTCGCTTTTTGTTCCCTTGAAAACATAACTATGCACCACGCCCGAGGGCATTTTATTCAAGGCGGTATTATCCAGGCCGTGTCCGCTTTGCAGCGCACCCTGTACAGCCATATTGGATATAAAGCTGATAAAGTCCATATCGGTAGGCCGTCGTTTTATACCATTGGCAATAAAAAGATCTTTTATTCCATCGTTGTCATAATCAGCAAGTAGTGGGCTCCAACTCCAGTCGGTTGCGGCAACGCCATCCATCAACCCAACATCGCTGAATGCCTCGCCATTACCCAGGTTTTTTTGCAGCGCATTACGCGAATACTGGTATTGAAAGCCACCATCTAAAATTTTCTGTTTATACTGGTCGTATGATTCATCGCCGATGTAAGTTTTTAGGATTTTTTCATCGGCCGGGAGCATATCTGCGGTAATGATGTCCAACTGCCCGTCATTATTAAAATCGGCAATATCATTGCCCATGCTAAACCGGCTGTAATGGTTAAAATGCTTACCGCCCGATTCGGTGAACGTACCATCGTGGTTATTGATATAGTAATAGTCGTTCTCGTGGAAGTCATTGCCTTCATAAATATCGTCCCAGCCATCGTTGTTTAAATCGCCTATGGCAAGTCCCAACCCATAGCCCAGTGCGCTGCTGTAAATCCCGGCCTTTTGCGTAACGTCGGTAAAATGACCTCCGGTGTTCATGTATAACCTGCTACCGGCCAGCTTGTTAACTTTCTGGCGTAAAGTGGTGTCGCCGTACGTATCAACCGAATGATTCGACTGGTTTAGCAGAAAGCAATCCAGTTTGCCGTCGTGGTTATAATCGAAGAAAGCTGCCTGTGTTGAAAAACCGGAAAAATCAAGCCCGTATTCCGCAGATCGCTCTGTAAAAGTACCATCGTGGTTGTTGATGTATAACATATTATGCCCCTGGAAACCAAGTTTCCCCGAGACCGCACAAACGTAAATATCCAGGTAACCGTCGTTGTTTACATCGGCCATGGTTACGCCGGTGCACCAGTCGGCGTTGCCGGCCACGCCCGCTTTATCGGTTATGTCCTCAAATTGATAGTTGCCCTTGTTGAGATAGAGTTTATTGCCGCCTTTCTTATTCGAGGTGAAAAAAATATCGGGCAAGCCATCATTATTTATATCGCCGATGGCTACACCTCCGCCATTATAAAAATACAGGTAATTTAAAATGCCGGGATAGTCGTTATCATTTACGGTATTGGTAAAACGGATGTTGGTTTGTGTAGAATCGAGCAGTTGAAATAAAGCAGGCTCGGTGGCTTTTTGCTTACAAGAGCATAAACCACCCATAATCACCAGGAGCGTTAAAATAAATTTATGTAAATGCGGTATTTTGTAGTTTGGCCTGGCGGTATGTGCAATCATCAATCAAATAGTTTCAATGGGTTAGCCCTAAAAGCCTGTAAACAAACGAGGTACAACAAACCTGTTGTTTTTAATATTTCCCTGTTTAAACTTTATTTTTTATGGGTTAATTTTTGGTGTTTAAATGTACTTAATATCCGCAAAACAAGCAAGATTACCGGCGTATAATAACCAAATTTTTAATATAAATATTGGATAAATATTGCCTGAAGGGGCTCCGGACCTGATTTTTTTCGTAATTTTAAGACCCGATCATAAACCCCTTGTTAATGAAAAAAAAAACTATCTTTTTGTTATTGGTATTAGTCATTTTAGCATCCCTTTTTATACCAGTTACCCAACAAAAAACCATCGTCATAAAATCTCCTTTTTTAAGAGTTTTTAGTTTGCTTGCCCGCCCCGAAAATTGGGAACAGTGGCGCCCCGATCTGCGAAAATACATCCTTGCCGATTCCAATAAAATTACCCTGCACAAGGACTCCGGCTTTTTTTCTATAAAATATGATCTTATTAAAGTCGATGTGAAATTGCAGGGAAATTCCTTTGTTATTGATGATGAGGACGGCAGCAAAACTACCAGTTACAGTTACGAAGTTGTGCCTGTTCCTGATAAACTCCCGGGGCAAACGCTGCTTGCTGTTGAAAAGACGACAAGCGCTTTTAAATACTTGATTGGAAAATTTTCGGCTGACCCTTTCCCGGATACGCATGCCGGTGATCTGAAAAAATTTATGGAGACTGACAGTTTGTTATACGGTTTTCACATTTTTAAAACCAAAGTGCCCGGGGCCTTCTTGCTGGTAGTTCAGAACAAAGTGTTGAAAAAAGACGAATTTACCGAGGCTGCAAAACTACTGGCCATATTGCAACAATACGTTAAAACGCACAATGTTGTAAAGGTACAGCCTTTAATTGCACAATTTACACCCACACAAAAGGATACGGTACAGGTGAAAGTAGGTTTTTATATTGATAAGGAAATTAAACCGGACAAAATGGTTGCGTTTAACCGGATGCCAAAAGGCGGCCCGTTATATGCGGTAAGGTTTTCCGGCAAATTCAACAAACGGCAGCAAGCCTATAACGCACTCAATGATTATTACGCCGACCGATTATATCAATCGGCTATCCAGCCTTTTGAAATGTACCTCGACAATAAGCTGCCTGTTTCGGATACTTCCCACGTGAAAATACAGGTAAATTTTTCGGGTTACTTTTAGGGCGACAATTAAAAGCCCCCCAATTTATTTGGTACACCAAATAAATTCCGGGGCTTATTTATACTTCAATCGCTGCTTTTAATTCCGCTTAAACAATTGCAGGGCATCGTTATTACGTGCAACTATTACCTGTTTGCCGGTTTTTGTGTTGATGGTTGCAATGTCGCGTACTTCGCCTTTTATAAATAGGCCACTTTTTGAAGGTGGTAAATAATCAAACCCATGATGTTTATTGCCTAACAACACGGTGCCATAATTTGCATCGTACCGACCGACCTCGGGTTTTAAACCGTAAAAGTTACCGCCGAGATACAGGTCTTTTATACCATCGTTGTTTACATCGGCAACCAAAATGCTGAATACCGGCGAAAACTGTGCCCGCACCGGCAATGGCTGCATGGTAAACCCGCCTTTACCATTATTATAAAATACACAGGTTTGGGTTTGATTTACCGTTAAAACCGTTGCTTTTTCCAACTCATCGGGCGTAAATATCTGATCAATTCCCTTACCGGCATAGGCATCGTACCGTAAAAATTTCTTTTTCAAATAGGGCAGTTGCCTTATCATATCATCGTGAAGGTTAAAAGGATAAGCCTTGCCATCGGTTTTGTAATATACCGGGATGCATTCTACTTGCCCGTTACCGTCGAAATCAGACACATATAGCTTTGCCGGATGATCGGCATCTGCTTTAATTTTTGAATTCAGGCCGTTATTGCCGGCAATCAAATCTAAGTGTCCATCGCCGTTAAGGTCGGCAACGGTCAAACAGTCCCACCAGCCGGAAGAATTAGCGATCTCCCCGGTTTTTGTGAGTTTACCATTAACGTATTTCAAAATAGTTACGGGCATCCAATCGCCAACCACTACCAGCGAGTTTTCGCCCGAACCGTCAATATCAGCCCATTGCGCATCGGTTACCATGCCTAATTTTACAAGATCGGGCGCCAGGGAGGCTGTAACATCGGTAAAATTGCCGTGCCCGTCGTTCCTCAGCAATTTACTCGAAGGAATTACCCCGTATGAACCCGGTACGCTCCGGCCCCCGATAAATAAGTCGCCATTTTTATTATTCAGGCGTACACATGATGCGTTGATAGAAATGAGCGGCCAGCCATTAAATTTACGGGTAAAATTACCCTTACCGTCGTTAATGTACATACGCGCCATTAAGTCAAGTGATCCCTCGTTTTCGAGATTACCCCCTGATACAACCACAAGGTCCATTTTGCCATCGTGGGCTGCATCAAAAAATAGTGCGCCAATATCCTCGCTGTTTTTATCCTGCTCAAAAATGTATTGTTTCTTCTGGATAAAAGTACCGTTGGGTTGTTGTATAAAAAGTTTTGCAGTATCGCCTGTAGCACCTCCCATAAAAAAATCTTCCAGACCATCGCCGTTTACGTCGGCAACCGCCAGCTTTGGCCCTTCGGTCGACAGCATTTTTGGGATAAGGCGCTGCTGATCAAAATCTTTGTAATCATTTTCCTTATGATAAATGTCACCCTTAAAAGCTGTTGCCGTAATGTTTTTATAATAAGGTTTTTCTTTAGTAACAGCGGGGCTAAAAGTTAAATTAGCATCTGATTGTTTTAGTGTTATGGTGGCATTGGTATTAATGTTTTTCAATACCTGCATTTTCATATCGGGCCATATCACTTTAAGACTGTCGACTTTTTTGTAGTTGCCAGCGCCAAAATTCAATACGGGCTCACTGCTGCTCTCAAAACCACGGGTGGGCTGCTGTTCCAGTAACTGCTGCATGCCATTAGTATAAATGGTAACTTTTGCGCCTATGCCAAAGGTATTCATGCCATTACCCTTTAAGTTGATTTTCAGGTAATGTGCATGTGTTCGTTCCGAAGTCATGTTACGGTAAATAAACGCCTCGCCATTTTCGTTATTTACTACCAGGTCAAGGTCACCGTCTCCATCCAGATCGCCATAAGCCGCTCCATTACTGAAACCGGGCGTGGAAAAGCCAAGTGCCATGCTTTGATTTGAAAACTGAAGATTTTTTTGATTTACAAAACCATAGCTGGTGATGGGCGTTTTGGGCATTTTATCTAAAAATTTTTTAGCTTTAAAACCACCGTGCTTAATTTCATTCAATGCTTCATCGCTGCCAAAATAGCTCAGGAAATCCTGGTTTGTTAAATCCCTGCTGATCCCATTGGATACAAAAATATCTTTCCAGCCATCGTTATTAAAATCAAACATAAGCGCTCCCCAGCTCCAGTCGGTTGCATTTATACCTGCAAGATCAGCTATTTCGCTAAAAGTACCATCCCCATTATTGAGCTGCAAACAGTTTTTGGTAAACTGGTGATGAAAATCGCCCTTTAGTTTGGCATTATATACGTCATACTCATCAAACTTGGTAGTGGTTTTCAGCCGGTAATCACTTTCGGGTAACATGTCGGTGGTAAACATATCCAATAATCCATCGTTATTAATATCGGCCAGGTCCGACCCCATTGACGAAAGGCTCATGTGCCCAAGTGCATCATTACTTATTTCATCGAACTTACCATTGTGCTGATTCCGGTACAAATAATCATGCTCGAAAAAATCATTCGAAATATACATGTCGTCCCAACCGGTATTAAACATATCTCCGGCAGCAACCCCCAATCCAAAACCGATCTCGCTGCCATAAATGCCAGCCTGTGCGCTAACATCTACAAACTTCCCTTTAACATTTTTGTATAAGCGGTCCCCGTTTAAAGGGTCACGTCTATCGCGCAAATCCCGGTTATATCCAAAGCTACCTATGGGGCGATAACTGTTGTTTAACACAAAACAATCCAGGTAGCCATCATGGTTGTAATCGAAAAATATTGCCTGGGTTGATAACCCGGGATCAGCCAGGCCGTATTCTTCAGCTTCTTCCTTAAAAGTCCCGTCTTTCTGATTTATATAAAGTTCATTTCTTCTGTCGGCATTACCAAGCCCGCCGCTATTGCTAACGTATATGTCCAGCCAGCCATCGCCGTTAATATCAACCATGGTGACACCAGTATGCCAGCGGTGATATTTATTCAACCCCGATCCAGCCGTTACATCCCTAAATTTCCAGTTGCCCTCGTTAATATAAAGCTTGCATTCTCCCTGGTTTGAGGTAAAAAAAATATCAGGCTTTCCATCGTTATTTACATCACCGATAGCCACGCCGCCACCATTATAAAAATTGCGAAAATTGAAATCATTATATTCACCGTCATCCTTAACCGTGTTATTAAAGGTTATGCCGGTTTGCGCGGATGGCACTAACTGAAATAATGCATCTGTTTGTTTAAATTCTTCTTTCTTTTTACAGGAGATACAAAAAACAAAAAGGATAAAAAAAAGTGATTTTGTACGTGAAAATTTCATATTCAGTATCAAACATAACTAAAAATGGAGCGGTAATTTGTTACCGCTCCATTAAAATTATTTTATTAATGCTATTTATTAATAACCTGTGTTTTGTTTTAAATTAGGGTCTTGCGCAATAGCGGTTGTTGGTATCGGGAATAACCTGGCGTGGGTATTCGGATCAACCGGCTTAAATTGTTTTTTATCTTCAAAATGGCCAAAACGTATCTGGTCTTCTTTTCTCCAGCCTTCCCAAACAAACTCGCGCCCTCTTTCATTGTAAATACTATCAAGCGCAAACGCCGCCGGCGAAAAATTGGTCAAACCAGCCCTTTGTCTAACAGGGGCTGTATAAGTTAGTGCAGCAGTAGGGCTTCCCAAACGATACACGCATTCTGCTTTCATTAACAGCACATCCGAATAGCGGAACAAAGGAAAATCTGCATCCTGGCCCTGGAACCCCGGGGTAAGCTGCCATTTTTGCTGACGTACGCCGTCATACTCGGTTGCCGGCGTTGCCTGTAGAAAACCTGTTACCTGCGGCCTGAAATTAAGCACCAATGAGCTGTCGCTGCCACGTGTAGTTAACGGGGTTACACCGTCAGCCGCGTATTGGATACCTTGCTGCCATCCTGCTTTCCGGACGTCTGCATTGTTAAATAATGCGTAGTAATCGGCATTTGCACAATAGCCGTTCCATGGACCACCTGTACTGCCCCAGTTGTATTTGGCAGCCTGGTTGTAGTGAAAGGTCATCATCTGGATAGTCAAACCCGGCGCGGCAATATGGTCAAACGGAATAACAAAAATATTTTCGGTATTTCCAACGTTGTTATTACTTGCAAAATTTGCAAGGAAGGTGCTATTCAATGAATAACCCGCTGTCATCAATGAATCGCAATAGGCGGAAGCAGTAGTATAACCGCTGTTATCACTACTGCCGGTTATTGCGTTTTGATTCATGTACAATTTGGTTAACAAAAAGTAACATCCCCACTTATTCAACCTGCCGTATTGGCTTGGGTCGGCAATAGGCGTTTTTGAGCTTAACAATGGCGCATCCGCTTTTAACTCTGTTATCAAATCCTGGAAAATAGTGGCCGCAGGCGTTGTTTGTACGGTGCTCGCATTGGTATTAGATGATATGATATAAGGGACATTACCCCAGTTAGTCAATAATAAGTAATAAAAATAGCATCTCAGCGCCTTTAATTCGGCAATGGATGATGCCGAAGTACTTGTGGCAGGTAAACCCTGCAACAGGCCAATTGTGATGTTTATTTGTCCTATACCGGCGTAAATATCCGACCATGCCGGCCCAATCTGGCCGTGCCCTGGTAAATAGCTATGCAGCCATAGTTGAATGTGTTCATCCCCGTCGAGCCAGTCACCGCCCACCCTTATCGGGATGATCAATGCATCGGTTGTGGCTTCAGAAATCAGCAAAACATCGCCGCTGCCTGCCAAAGGCTGCAATTTGGTATAAGCTCCCAGTACAATTGAATTAAGATACCTCGGCGTAATAGAAGATTCTACCACACTATCCTGCGCCGGGTTAAGCTGTTTTTTACAGGAATAAATGCAGGCCGCCCCAACAAGCGCCGCCGCAATAAATAAATATTTCTTTTTCATTATAAAATAAATTTATATGTTACTATTTAAGAGTAAGATTTACACCAAAAGTTAGTTCACGGGTACGCGGATAAAGCCCGCCGTTCCTTGCATCAATACCAGCTTCGCCGCCAACCACGTTGCCATTTATCTCAGGGTCGACACCTTTGTAGCTGGTAAAGGTAAACAAGTTATTTCCTCCTGCATACAAGTGCAATTTATCAATATACTTATTGTCTTTCATTATCAGCGTATAACCTATTGTAGCGCTTTGCACCTTAAGGAAAGAAGTGCCTTGCAACCAATAGCTCGACGGCGTGGGCTGACTGTTAATCCCTTGCGCCAGCGCGTTGGCCAACAACGAATAGGTACCCACTTTGCCGGCTATGGTGCTATAGTCCATACCAACTTCGTTAAATGCGTGGCTGCCGTAGTTGCCGCGTAAAAACAAGTTAAAATCAAATTGTTTATAGCGAACGGTATTGGTAATGCCATAAGTAAATTTCGGATCAGTAGTATAGTAGCGCCTGTCGTCAGACCCTGGGTTGCCTATGTTAAGCGCATTTGCCTGTACCGCCGATTTGGTACCATCGGCAGCATAATGGTAAAACAACTGGTTGCCCTGGGCATCAATACCCGCATACTGGGGTAACAGTAAAGTGCCCACCGGGTAACCTGTCGCCAGGTAGCCGATGTTTGCTATGGAACCGCTGATCCCTAAACCCGAGGTGCTGCCAACCTGCAAATATGGTTGCGTAACCTGCGCGCCGCCTGGCAACGTTCCGTCAAGGTCGGTTATTTTGTTGCGGTTTAAAGAAATATTTCCGCCCGCATTCCACGAAAAATCCCTTGATTTTATAATACTGCCATTCAGCGACAAGTCAACGCCTTTGTTATTCAAAGTACCCACATTTGCCAATATGGTGTTAACAAAATACTGCCCGCCTGTAGCCACTGGATAAGGGAATAATAAATGATTGGTGTTAGAGTTATAAAAATCGATGCTACCGTTTAAACGCCCGTTAAATAAGGAAAAATCCACAGCGCCGTCAACAGTTGTTTTTTCTTCCCATCGTAAACCGGGGTTTTGGTTTTGAATGGAGAAGTTGGCGGGAAGCCATTTTCCGCTTGCCCCATCATAATAAAGTGTACCACCCGCATTTCCGAACAAAAGCTGGGAGGAGTAAGGGCCAATAACGTCCTGGTCACCTGTTTGCCCGTAACCGCCGCGAAGTTTCAGGGAAGTAATCCATGTAACCGATTTCATAAAATCTTCGTTACTGATGTTCCAGCCTGCACTTGCAGACGGGAAAACTTCCCCCTGGTTATTGATGCCCAATTTGTTCGACCAATCGTACCTTACCGTACCGGTAACATAGTATTTATCATTAAAATTGTATTCAGCCCTTCCAAAATAAGAATTCAGTTCCGAGCTATTGGAATACGAGGATAAGTCAGTTACCGGGTTAACATTGATAGCAGCATTTACATTTTGATAAGGCAAATCAACATCGTAAGTGTCATGTGCTTCAATATGAAAACCTGTATACTGATATTTATTGAATTCGTAACCACCCAATAAATTCAACCTGCTTTTTCCAAAGGTGGTTTTATAATTGGCTGTTGCGCCCACGGTTTCAATAGTCTCGGTAGTAGATGAATTGTCCTCATCGCCATCGCCCTGGTCAAAAACGTTTGCACCGTTCCGGTCAACTACAGGGCCCAGTAAAGTAGAGGCGGGAATGTAAATGTGGCCGGTACCATTTCCCCTGATCGCATCGGCATAAGGGCTAATGGTTAAACCCGGGGTAATTAAATAATCTAACCTAAGGTTGCCGATTATTTTATCGGTAGTTCCCCTGTTTATAATATCCGCTAAAAACGGAACCGGGTTATTTTCCTGGGTGTTGTTTATATACTGGTACTGGCCTGATGCGCCACCTGGCTGGTACTCACTGATCACCGATGGCACTGCGGCTGCATCTAACCAGGCAATGGAGTCGGTGTATCTTGAACTTGAATGGTCAACCGCCAATCCCATGGTTATTGTCAGTTTGTCATTCAATGTTTTTTGATCGAAATTAAAGCGACCGTTAAAATTTTGCCGGCCTGAGTTTATCGCAATACCGTCCTGGTCCTGGTAGGTTACCGATCCGCGGTAGTGGCTTTCTTCGGTACCACCGGAAACAGCAAGATTGTGGCTTTGCGTAAACCCTGTACGTAAAAGAGCTTTAAACCAGTTGGTATTAGCGCCCTGGTTACTTGTGGTGCTTGTTCCTGTTGGCATCGAAGCGCCTTTATTAGCCTCCTGGTATGCAGCAAGATATTGCGAAGCATTTGCAAATTGTATTAAATGCTCGGCCGATTCAGAAGCTACATAAGTATTGTAGCTAACCTGTACTTTACCGGCTTTGCCATGTTTCGTGGTAACCAGAATTACGCCACCCGAAGCGCGTGAACCATAAATAGCGGCAGCGGAAGCATCTTTTAAAACGTCGAATGATTCAATATCATTTGGATTGATGGTACGGATATCTACCCCGGCGACACCGTCAACAACATATAAGGGGTCGTTACCGCCACCCAATGAAGCTGTACCGTGAATACGCACAACTTCGGGTTGGTTAGGATCGCCGTTGTTGGTGGATATAGTTACGCCGGCCGCTTTACCCTGCAGTTGCTGCAATGGGTCGGTTGTTACGCCTTGCACAAAGTCATCTGAGCTAACTTTAACAACAGCCCCGGTCTGGTCTTTTTTACGTTGAGTACCGTAACCTACCACCAGCACCTCGTTAAGCGAGTTGTTGAGTGCATCCATCGATAGCGTCATGGGTGAGGCAGTTATTGGAAATTCCTTGCGTGTATAACCAATGTAGGTAACTACCAGGGTAGTTGCCGATGCCGGAACCGATAATCTGAAATCGCCGTTAACATCGGTAAGTGCACCTGTGGTGGTACCTTTTAAAACAACGGATGCACCTATCAGCGGTGAACCGTCTTTTGAGTCGATAACTTTACCTGCAACAGTTTTATTTTGCGCCAATGCCGGAAGCGCAAAAAAACAGAACAAGGCAAGACAACTTACTTTTAGTAAATTTTTTAATTGCATAAGATTGGATTTGAAGGTTTGTGGGTGTTCATTTGTTAGTTAATAGTTGGTTGATTTTTTTGGTTTAATTAAACTTAAACACTGTGGGTTCTCATAAAATATTTCTCTTTTTTTCAGGGGGCCATATTTATTTAAAATATTATTAAATGGATTAAAGGTTTACTTGTAATTGGTATAATCAAAAAAAATAAAATCAGGTTGTATAAAATAAACCGCAGAGCATTATTGAAATACACTGTACCGGGATATGTAATCGTAAACAATGAACAAATCCGGGCCTGTTTGCAGGATGATTAAAAAAAATACTTCTTGGTTTATTTAGCTATAATATATAGCTCGTGATCTGTATCAACATAACTATATATTACAAAGTAACAGGGTCGTTACAGGATTACCTATTTGTTTACTAAAAATTTTAAAAAATATAGGATTTTTTAAATGTATATTATTGGTAATCAGGAAATTAAAAAAATGATTAGTCGAAAAAATATAAACTTAATTTAACGTTTTTACGTATTAATTTAACATAACATAATATTTTAATGCCTTTATGGGCGTTAGCCACCTCATTGAAAACCGCCATAAAGTGCCGTGATAAAATATTAATTATTCATTAATTGCCCGCGATAGGCTTATCAGGATTTGTTAAGGATATCAACCGCTTTTATATCCATTATCTTTTGGTCAAACTGGTCGCTCGGGACGAGCGCTTTGGCCTTAATCCGCATTTTATAAACGTAAATGGTGTTCACCGAATATTCCAGGATATTGGCGATGGTTTCGTTATCGTTAATACCCAAACGCATCAAGGCAAAAATGCGCAGATCGGTATTTAATACTTCATGGTCTTTGGGCCATATCTGGTCTTCTTTTTTTAGCAGTGAATTAAAGGTGTTGATAAAGTTTGGAAATATCTTGAGGAACACGTGGTCGAAGGTGTAAAACAGCGTCTCTCTTTCTTTTTTTATATTGATCTCGTTTACTGATACTAACACATCCTCATATTTTTTAATCGATATCTTTCGTTCCACACTTCTTTTTAGCTTCTCAAGTTTTAATATATACCCGGATATGACGTTAAAAAAATAACCGATATATTCTTCTTTAATATGCGTGTCCTCAATAAGCTTGTCATTTATTCTTTCCAGTTCAGCGTTTTTTTCTTCGATAATCTTCTCTTTAACCTTCAGCTTTTTTAATTGAATAAATACGATGAACGACACCAGTGTGATCAGCACCGCTACAACAGCTATCGATAATAAATAAACCAGGAACTTATTTTTCACATTTTCGGTAGCTACGTTAATTCTGTCGGCTACAACCGGTAAAACTGCGCCTATTTTTAGTTTTCGTAAACGCGCCCCATAAAATTGAGCGTCGTCCATCGCCTGGTTAATAAAAACGTATGCATCGTCGAGGTTTCCTTTTATGTAGAGTTGTTCTCCTAACTTAAAAATTGCCAGTGTTTCTTTGGTAGAAGACCTTATATCGTTAATAGCCCCGATTGCCATCAGGTTAAGCTGGGTTTTCTGGTCGAAAGGGCCGGCATAAAAATAACTTAGCCCGGTAGCAACCATCGCCCTCTGGTGTAGTGTGAGGGGATAATGATCAAGCAGTTCTATATAATATACGGAAGGCTTCTGCAACTGATCCATTATTACCTGCCGGTTTCCCATGTAGTAAAGCCTGTCGAATGTGTTGGGTTTTGTAAGCGCAATTGCCGAATCGGCATATTTTATGGCCTGTGCCTTATCATAAGGCGCATAATTTTTATCGTTATTGTAGTCTGCAAGGTCAGAGAAAGCGCGCGATTTTATGGCATAATACTCCAATTTCGAGCTATCATTGAGCAAATGCACATTGATTTGCTTTAAACAATCGAATGTTTCGTTAAACATGCCGGAGGAAAGCAGCAGGAAACCTACTTTTATTTTGCTGTCGTTTTGCCGCGCGGTGTTGTGTGCGAGTATGCCGATATTTAAAAGTTTTTGGGTATAAACGTAAGCGGAATCGAATTGATAAACCTTGTATTCCTCGTATAATTTACCACATATGATATATTGGCCGTTCAAATCGGTCCTGGACGTTGCTTCAAGTTCTTTTTTTAAGTTGTTTATTCTAAGCTCTTTCTGATCGTCGTATATTTTTTTGCGGGAAAGTTCTGTTTTTAGTACCGTTATAAGGCTATCTGTCCTGTCGAGTGAATATGCCGAAAATCCAAAGAATACCAAAAACAAAATCAGGACAAAAATTCTCATAATTAAAATTGGTTTATTAAGGCTATAAGCTATGCTCTAAAAATAATATTAAAAACCGATTTTACATAAGAATTTTATGTGGTGGGGAAAAAAAGAGATTGGAGGTTAGAGATTAGAGACCAGAGGTTAGTTAACACCAGGATCAAGAACTTGGTTTATTGTTGTCGAAACGTCAGTAGCGCGTCCTTCGGACTTCCGGACTAATCTCTGATCTCTAATCTCCAGTCTCTAACCCCGGTTCCAGCCTCTCCCCACCTATAATTGCGAAGGGTAATAGCGATCTAACAGGTTAAGCAATACGCCGTTTGTCCAGCCGAAACCGTCCTGCAAGGGGTATTCGCCGCCGCCGGCTTTAACGTCGGTATCAACCACGTTATATTTTTCCATTAGTTTGCCGGTATCGTTAAATACTTTCAGGTTTGTTTGTATCCAGGTTTGGGCAATGTTGCGTGCCAGCGTGGTTTGATGGTAATTATTTAAACCGTCGATAGCCATGTACTGTAAGGGGGCCCAGGCATTAGGGCTGTCCCACTGCTGCCCCGAACGGTTAAAAGTGGTGACCAGCCCGCCCGGTTTTAAAAATTTCGCCTGGATGTTTGCGCCTATCTTTTCTGCCTGCTTCGGCGTAGCGATATTAAATTCGAGCGGAAAAACACCACCAAGCGTTTGCAGCGGGGTTTGGCGCTTCTCTTTCCAGTCATAATCCATAAACCAGCCGTTCTTTTCGCTCCACGAATATTTCTGTATAGCCTTTTTACGGGTAGCAGCTTTTGTAAGGTAAACCTGGTATTTAATGGCGTTTCCCTGCAACTGGTATGATTTTGCTATCGAAAGTTCCAGGTGATACAATAAACAGTTAAGATCGACCGGGATAATAAATGTAGTGCGTATGGTTTCGAGTTTGCCGGTAGTGTCCATCCATCGCGTGCTGAAATCCCAGCCTGATTCTGCAGCCGCTCTTATATTTCTGTAAAAATCCTCTTTTTTTTCTTTTGTCAATTTTGCGGCATCCACATCTTTTTTAAACGATTCTTCGCGCGGTTTATCCGACTCGTCCCAATAACGGTTCATAATTTCGCCGGCGGGCATGCGTACGGCGTTGCGATACGCCTCGCCCGGTTTCAATTTTTCGGCGCCGGCCATCCAAAAAGCATATTCTTTAATAAGTTCAGGCTGATACTTTACAATTACCTGTTCCCCTTCATCCTTCGCCAGCAGATCTATCATCATGGAAAAAAAAGGCGGCTGCGACCGGGTTAAATAATAAGTACGGGTACCATTTGGTATAAAGCCATATTTATCTATCATATAAGCAAAATTGCCGATCATGTTATGAATAATAGCTGTTTTATGGCTTTCCTGCAGACCGAGCATGGTGAAATAAGAGTCCCAATAATAAGTTTCGCGGAAACGGCCACCGGGTATAATAAAATCATTGGGCATTGGCAGCAATGACGAATATTTCGAAACCGTATCGTGCCGTCTGTACAGCACCTCCCACAGGGTATCGATGTGTTTGCGGATGCCGGTGGTTATATCCGATTTAAAAATACCTTTTGGCGGACCCGGAACAACAAAATTATCGGTTACAAATTGCTTCAGGTCAAACCCGGGTTTGCTCTTTTGCTCATTATAGTCGTTCATAATCAGCAGCGGGTCGCGCTTTGGCGTTGCATCCACAAATGTTTTATTATCGGGGAAAATATCGGATAGCTGAACCGCTTCAAACAGCCCTGGGAACAATTGCCGGGGTGACAGGTTTTGCGCCCGGGCAAAAATAAACAGGGTTATTAGTGATAACGTTAACAGGAATCTTCGGGTCATTTATATTGCGGTTATAATTATGGTTGGGTATAAATATAAGGTCATAATAAACCAGGAATAATAACTGTCTGCCAGACAACTAAGGTTGTATAATAAAAATTTAAGCAAAAAAGCATTGAATAAAAAACAAATATCTATAAATCAACTAATTGTAAACGGACTTTAGTAAAAAAATATTTATATTATTTTAACCTGTACAATGATATATTAACAATATCCAGGCTGTTTTTTCAATAAGAGGCTTGAAATCCGGCAAAAAATTTAAGTTGTAAGCTATTATCTAATAAAATTGAGACTTTACCAAATTGGTTTTAAAGGCGAATAAGATAACGGTGTTTCCTCAAAATCCTTATCAGCAATTATAGATAGCTTGTCAAGCGGCTGGTGCGGGAAAAAAATACAAGTCATAACGGTAGCACCTTCATCTGCAAACAACTCAACGGAGGCCTTATCAACAACCAAAGTAAGCCGGATAGTTTTGTTTCCGGATAAGCGCGGCGCGGTAAACTTTCCTTCAAAGTCTTTATTAAAAGTACTTATACCGGCATGCGTACGGTCAATAAAATATTCATTCTTGCCTTTATGATAGCCTAATGTAAGTTTTTCTCCCTTTGTATTGGAGAGTTCTACAGAGATGCCCTGTTCGCTACCTACGTTCAGGTGCAAAGTGTATTGTGTTGACAGATCCCCTAACATTTTGTTCAAATTGACCTTGGGAGAAACTGGAATACTCTTAAAAGCGAGTGTTTTCTTTCTTAAATGGTTCAGTTCATCTACCGGTGCGGATGTCACGATGATATCATTATTATAATCAGCCAATTTCAATTCACGGGGAACGGTCATGGCGCTTCGCCAGCTTTTGGTTGGCACCTGGGTAGCATACAGCCAGTTGCTCATCCAACCCAGGAAAATACGGCGGTTACCGGTGTTATTCCAGGTAACACCGGCATATTCATCGGGGCCATAATCAAGCCAGCGGGTATGGGTATCAATCGGCGAAAATTTAATGCCGTCAAACTGCCCGATAAAATATTGTGTCGCCGAGCCGCCGTTAGGCCCCCCGGGGTTAATATTTACAATTAATACCCAATAGGTTTTGCCGTTTAGTTTCAGCGGAAACAGATCGGGGCATTCCCAAACGCCACCGTGTGCGCCAATTCCCATCCCAAATTCGCTTAGTTTTTTCCAGCTTTTGAGATCAGCAGACGAATAAAAGTTGATATGATCCTTCACGGCCAGGGTCATTATCCATTTTTTGCCACTTTCGAACCACATCACTTTCGGATCGCGGAAATCGGTTATGCCGGGGTTTTTAAGTACCGGGTTGCCCGCGTATTTTGTCCAGGTGGCGCCATTATCGAGGCTGTAAGCCAGGCTTTCATTCTGAAAATTGTTTTTGTTTTCAGCCGCTCCTTTAGGATCATGATGGGTAAAAATAGCGACGAGCGGCGTTTTTCCGTTTTTGCCGAAGCTGGAAGTATTATGGGTATCGACCACTGCGCTCCCCGAAAAAATATAGCCCAAACTATCGGGATATAAAGCAATAGGTAACTGTTTCCAGTGAATAAGATCGGTGCTGGTGGCATGTCCCCAATGCATAGGCCCCCAAACTGTAGCGCCGGGGTAATATTGAAAAAATAAATGATAGGTATGGTTAAAATAAACCATACCATTGGGGTCGTTCATCCAATGTTGTTTGGGCGAAAAATGTATCTGCGGCCGATAAGGTTCATCATACTTTTTATTTTGCCCGAAGCTGCGGAAACAAAACAAACAAAGTGTGCTCAAAGCCCAAAGCCTGATTGTATTAGTCATTAAAAATTGGTTTGCAACCGGCGGTCTATTAATTGATAGCGACAAATATACGATCCGGTTTTGATTTTCGGCTTATACACTGCTATGCCCACAGGGAAATCGCATTTAAAAATGGCGAACGCAATTACCGGATAGCGATGGGTTTTAAAACCCATCGCTATGGAAAAAGCCGCCACCAATTCTGAAAGCATTGTTCAAGCAATCAAGATTTACCAAATAAGAGCACTAATGCGCTTTACCGTTACCTGACGTCAGGTCAACACACCTTAGTAAAAAAAGTGCCTTATCCTAAAATCTCGTCCTGAAATTGTATCATCATGAATTGTAAAACACCTGACCATCAGCATCTTACAGCTCTGCCGTTAAAAAGACAAATTAGGTAGTGGTTGATTATCAGTAACTTAGCTAAATGTGATGATTCGCAAAAAAATGGAACATTCTGATAATGAGCATGTTTCACAGCGTTCCGTGGTGTTCCGTTTGCTGAAAAAATGGAACGCTGGAATGCAAATAGAAAGTGAAATGGTAAAAAAGCAGTAATTCAACTATACCCGAACGGCCTTTCGTTCGTTGGATTGTTCCCTCAATTTTTCGTAAAGAAGAATTACCCTGTTTTGAAATACGGAGATTTGCGATTCCAGGTCGAACATCTTTTTCTTTGCATTAACCAACGTAGGATCGAGATGGGCGTTAGTTTTAAAATTGGGATCCCAAAGCTGAACCAGCTTCACCCCAAAAATGTCGGCGATTTGTTCCAGCCGCGATAAATTTACATCGGTGATCCCGGTTTCGATCTTTGAAAGCGAAGATGTGGATATGCCTAATTGATTTGCCGCAGCCTTCAAACTCAACCCGGATTGAACGCGCAGTGCCCTGATGTTTTCACCAACAGATTTGGTATCTTGTTTCCCGTTCATGTTTATAATTTATCTGACCACATTATTCAAAGCCTGTGCCATTCATTAAATCCATCGCATTAAAGCAGTTAACCGCCAGCCGGGAGAAAAAAAGTGTACAAATTTGGGGAACTATTTACGCTGTTTAGTCCGGGAATTTCGGGGAAACTAGTGGGAAATGGCGCCCGGAGGAGTGTACCAAGTGACGATGATAATTTCACCTGGTTATTTGATCTCCTTTAACCGAACTGTACTTTTAACCGCGCCTTTGAAAAGTAAACGAAGAAAAAGGCCGCAATCTCTACCGGGGTCTTCGCACATTTCCACATCATCGACAATGTAGGTCCAATCCCCGTTTTTAAAAGTCCAGGTCCATCCGCCCATGGTGCCCCGCGCTTGCTGGATACCATTGTACAAGATAAGATCAGGTTTTTCTGAAGTCGGGCGACCCTTGCTCCAGGAGACATACCTGGCGCCTTTCCCGGTATCATCGATCCTGATGAGTAAATTATCCGATTTGCCGACAACTATATTTTCAATCCAGGAGTTTACCGCCGGATACATCTGGCCCTGGATCTTTTTCACCAATGCAGCGCGAAGCTCCTGTTCCCATTTTGAGCTATAGTTAATAGCGCCTATTGCACCATCCTCATTCAACCAGATATCCCCGTTGAAGGGGCCATTGACCAATCCGTAGGCGCCATCATGTTCAAATATGTCGGTATCGTTATAACGTTTCAGCTTTTGTTTAAATGCATCGTCAAATAAAATAGGATAATCAGCAATAAAGGCCTTCGAATCAGCAATATCAGGCAGTGGATTTTGTCTTTTGAGGGGATATTTGACCATTTTGGCCAATTCATTTTCTTTGTCGGCTTCAATCAGTTTAATTATTTTTTTAAACCGGTTCGCAATATCTTTTGACGGCTGTGCCCGGCAATAGGAAACCAATAAAAGAAAGAGCAGGGAGCAGGTAACTGGCTTCATTTACAGGCTGTTTGAAATGCTAATATATTAAACTTATGACGCCATTAATTTAGGTAAACTTGTTTGTATCAAAACGCTTAAATATAAAATACTTCTGAAAGGCCGATTAAAAAAACCCGGCCTTTCAGAAGTAACCCATGTACTAATGGGGAATAAAACGAGAGCGATTTAGAAGCGTATTTAAAGGGCAGTTTTACCTCATTTAACCAACCGGGATTGTAAACTTAATACAGGTCCCTTTGCCCAGTTCGCTTTCAATTTTTATGGCGCCGCCGTGCTGGGCCACAAAATCTTTTACCAATAGCCAACCCAGGCCGGTGCCTTTTTCATCATCGGTACCTGATAAGGATGTTGTGGCGGAATTGCCGATCAGCATTTCCTGTGTTTCTTTTGACATCCCCATACCGAAATCCTGTACGCATATCTCTACCATTGTTTCCATTGCCATCGCCGAAACTTTTATATCTCCCCCACCCTGCGGAGTAAATTTAATGGCATTGGTTACAATATTTTGCAGTACGGAGCGCAGCATCAACGGATCGGCATTTACATAAACATCCCGGCCGATATTATTATCAAACCTGATGGATTTTTGTATGGCACCCGCCTTCAGCAATTCCAGCGATTCGTTGATCTGTTTTATCAAATGCAGCTTTTCGGGGTTGAAATTGGTTTTTTCGCGCTGCTTTTTTGCCCAGTCGACCAACTCATTCAGTTGTTCTAAAATTTTATTTGATGTCCGGTGAATGATCCCGGCAAACACGCTGATCTCCTTCGGGCTGATGTTTTCAATATTATTGTTCAGGTTTTTTGATGATAGCAAAAGAGAGGTTAAGGGATTTCGGAGGTCGTGCGAAATAACCGAAAGAAATTTATCTTTCGACAGGTTAAGGGCTTTTAGTTCTTTATTAAGACTCTCCAGTTCAATAGTGCGCTCCAATACGCGTTGCTCCAGGTCCTGGTTAAGCAGCATCAGGTCGTTGTTGATGATTTGCAAGCGTTCTTCCTGCTTACGCAAAAGCTTGTTCTTTTTGTATAATTCTACAAAAACCGCCACTTTCGACCGCAGTATTTCCGGCTTAAACGGCTTTCTTATAAAATCTACCGCACCGGCCTGGTAGCCTTTAAACATGGCTTCTTCTTCGTAGTCGTGGGCGGTAATAAAAATAATGGGGATGTTTTTTAATTTATCGCGCTGGTAAATGAGTTCGGCGGTCTCATAGCCATCCATGATAGGCATTTTTACGTCGAGAAGGATCAGCGAGAACTCGTCCTCATGCAACAATATCCTAAGCGCTTCTCTTCCTGACGTAGCTTTGAAAAAGGAATAATGTTCACTTTCCAAAACGATCTCCATCGACAGGAGATTATTCTCGTTATCATCAACCAGCAGGATCTTTATTTCATCAGGCGGCATAAATGTTTTATCCTATTTGTTGAGTTTAAATTATTTAGTTGTTTTATTAGCTACAACAAAGCATTCCCATTGCGCAAAGATACCTTTGTACAATGGGAATTAGTCTCGGGTCAACAGTCTTTAGTCGCAAGTCCGAAGTCCTTTTGTACCTTTCTGACTCAAGACTAAAGACTTTCGACCCAGGACTTATTTTATCAGCCAAACCCGCATTAACGACAGTAATTGATCTGTCTTAACCGGTTTGGTTATATAATCGGAAGCACCGGAAGCGATACATTTTTGCCGGTCGCCTATCATTGCTTTTGCAGTAACTGCAATTATAGGCAAATTTTTATGTTTAGGCTCCTTGCGGATGATTTGGATGGTTTCATAGCCGTCCATTTCGGGCATCATAATGTCCATCAGCACAATATCCACTTTCTTTTCGCTGTTTAATATTTCCAGCGCCTCCCTCCCGCTTTCTGCAGTGATCACTTCGATATTGGAGCGTTCAAAAACAGCGGTGAGGGCAAAAAGGTTACGAACATCGTCGTCAACCACCAGCACTTTTTTGCCGTCGAGCACATCTGTATTTATTTTTATACTGCCAATCAGGTCGAGGTTTTCAGTGCTGATCAGCTTGGAATCTACATGCAATAATGTCAGCACTTCTTCCAGCAGGTATGCATGCGATGTCGGCGTTTTGGTGATGATCTTGTGGTTTAGCCGTTTCAGCAGGATCAGCTCATTTTGTGTAAAGTCGCGCGCCGAGTGCAGGATAATGGTAGTTTGGGGCTGCTTTAACGAATTGATCCTGTTTAACAGGTCGAGGCCGTTGGCGTCGGGCAGGACAAAATCCAGGATGATGCAATCAAAAGATTCCTTCTTCAGCTGCGCAAGACCTTTTTTGGCCGTAGCCGCGGTAAACACTTCAATACTATCGCCAGACAACATTGCTGAAAGGTGCTCCAATTCATTTTCGTTATCCTCGATGATCAATACTTTTTTCCTGATCTGTTCATGAAAACGAACTATGCCCGATATCAGTTCATCCAATAAGTTATTCGAAAGTGGCTTCAGGTTAAAGCTTCTGGCGCCTAATTTCATGGCCATAGCCCGGTTATCTTCGCCCGATATAAGGTGAATCGGGATATGGCGCACATTGATATCCCCTTTAAGCAACTTGAGAATCTTCCAGCCGTTTGACTCGGGCATATTTACATCCAACGTAATTGCTATCGGATTGTACTTCTGTATGGCATCAAATATTTCGAGATAGCTAATGGCTACCAGCACTTTCAGGCCAAAAACATGCGCCTTATCAATCACGATCTTGGTGAACCGGAGATCATCCTCAATAACCAGCAGCACTTTATCTTCCGACGAAATGCTATGCCGGTCGTCATCAATAATAAGTTCGGCTACATCGAGCATATTCGATCGTAAATGGGTCACCGGCTGACTTTCCTTAACGGTATAACCTGGGTTGTATTTTACTTCTTCTTTGTATTTTA
>Ga0206878_10064_pt1 | contig 45131 bp, 47 predicted proteins | sample Alteio_BWOrgCont_8_FD_152621 | JGI IMG/M metagenome (GOLD analysis project Ga0206878, IMG submission 152621) | Enriched cells from forest soil in Barre Woods Harvard Forest LTER site, Petersham, Massachusetts, United States -... | ecosystem: Environmental > Terrestrial > Soil > Temperate forest >... | reverse complement strand
TCCCCAAATATTGCATGATGCCATCAATTACAAAAACCGGTTATTCAGTGAAGCTGTTTCCAAAGTAACCATCCCCCGCCCTGCAACAGAGGGAGCTGATACAGTTTCAGACAATATCGGAATCCTTGCCCCGAATGATTTCAAAATGCTGAACGAAGATACCCGTGCCAGTCTTGCGGGCCAGATATTTCCACACGAACAGGGGATGCTTGAATCTGTTGTTTCTACCAAAAACAGGTTTACCTTCGAAGGAATGCTGGATTATGACTTGCCCCAGCTTTCTGGGCCCTCAGGCTCTCTTGCGAGATTTTTGGCATTGGCCAATCGTGCAAATCTCAGCAGGAATGAAAAAGAGATATTCAATTTTTGTTTGTCGTTTTTTTTGATTGCTATTGGGGCACATAGCGTCGATGAAACATTTTCAGTGGGGAATCTCAACAATGATTACAACAATTACAAACGTGGATGTTATGAAACCATCATCCCTGAAGTCATTAAAAACAGCACAAAGTTTTCATTGCTCATGGAAGATATCACAAAGTTGAATTCCAGCTTCAATACAATCCCCACCCCGCCTGGCCCGCGCTCAAGTCCTGTTTTCAAATAACCGCCCGGGCGGAGGAAGAGAAAAAGCAGACAGTCGCCTGTCTTATCTGCACATAACCATCCGGCATGCCAGCAGCGGATCCTCATCCTCCCCTGGTGCATCTTCAACAATCTCTGCGGGCTGAACCGCTTTCACGGGAGTAATCATTTCAATTTCTGAAGGGTATTCAATTTTGATCTTTTCCATCATCTCAATCACATCCGGCTGAATGGCAAACAGCAGTGTGGCAACACATTCCTTTTCCAGTTTTGCGATAATCTCAGGGAACAGCAACTGCAGCCTTTCCCGCATGTCTTTGGCATCTTTTGGTGTTGGATAAGCCTCATCCCGGGCCATATAAAGCGCCCGCACAAGCATGATCTGCTTTTCAGTCAGGGGCGAATTGTCCAATACTTTTTTGTCAGAACGGTTTTGGCTAAGCACCATGGCTTTCATCGGGAGAAAAATCAGCGGCGTAAGCGCTGCATGCGCAAAACCAATCGCCTGACCCTTCACCGGTCCCGACAGATACCGGTAGGCAGTCACTGCCGCCATATACAGCATGGCATGCTGCGGATGCATCATCAGGGATGACATGGCATGCACCCCCAGACGGCTTCTGGTCAAAAAGCGGAACAGCTGCATGCCGGCATAGACAATGGCGCCCTGGGCTGCAGCCATCGAAAGCGTATCCAGCATACGGTTAATCAGTTTGTTCACCATGGGATGGCGGACAAATTCCCTGCCGGAAAGACCCAGCATTTCATCACGGTATTTGATGATCTTGCTTTGCAGATTTTTCAAATCATCTTCACTGACTTTCTGCTCACTGTTTTCATCCGGATCATTCCAGAGCTTCAGCTGTTCATCCGAAAGACGATCCTGTGCGATCAGCCGGTCCAGCGCACTGAGATATGCTTCCCGCTGTGGAATGGGAACATCCGATGTTGAGCTGATATTTGCAACCTTGCCCAGCACGCTATAGAGAACACTTGAAGCAGGAGGATTGATCTTGCTTGAAAATTCCTTTTCGATGGCTTGCATTTCTGCAAAAATATCGCCCATGCGAACGTCATAGGCTTCCCTTTCCTGCCTTTGGGTTTCTGTAAAATCAGGCTGGGAAAGACGCCGCTCCAACCCCTTCTGAACACGAACCGCATCCCTGCGCTCAGGTTTTTGCGGCCGAAAAAAAGAAGGCTTGCGAGTACTCTCATAGGTGGCTGGTGCTTCACTGCAGCGTTCTTTGAAGACAGGATCGGGAGGACGTCTACCCGCAAACAGCTGGCCTACTTCCCTGTGCGCTTTTTTTATGGCGCTGCCAACCGATTTTGCAGAGAGCTTCAGCGCATCCTGACCTGCGCCCGTGTCACAATAATAGTTGTCAAAAGTGACCAGATCCACGAGCTGGTCAATGTCACCCAGAGGGTTATTCTTCAGGAATTTATCAATTTCACCATAGACAGTACTATGCCAGCTGGGGGGGATCACGCTCTCATTTGCAATGGCGTCATGAAAATGCAGCAGGGAACCACTCATGAGCGACTGGTGTTTCTGTTCCTCCATCTCCTCGGCCAAAACCTTCTCAAGCGCTGCACACTGTTTTTGTCTGACAGGCCCTGCGGGTTTTTTGATATTTTTGATCCGCTCTGCCTCGAGGGTATCCTGTATGGCTTTCACCAGCACTTCGTGAGGCGCACGCTTTGGGCTGATGGCATTCTGTGGCATGTCGGCACTCCCTCGCTGGACGGCTTTTCTTCATCCTCCCACAAAAAAAATTGATGATCCAGCACCAGAAGGCAGCTTTAAGACTATCTTAATATTTCTGTATACAAAATTTTCAGGTTTAGCCTGCAAATTTACCAAAATTGCCATGAATATTTTTCGTCATGACTATCAATTCTCCGCAAAATCAAAATACCTGACACGTGATAACCAGTATTCGATGACAGGATCCAGAACGCGATAATATTTTCGCTCACCCCGGAAGACAAAGTCTTCCCGCAAAAGATGTGCAAGACCTGTACGAATGCTGGAAGTTCCCAGCCTTGTGCGCGCGCAAAATTCACCTGCGAAGGGTTCATCAGCGGGCCTGAAAGCGAGCGCTGCAAGAATATTTCTTTGGTTGGGTGTGAGTCTCCCCAGATCATCGGATATCCAGTTGGCCTGAGCCTCAATTGTTGCGGCCATCGCGTTGCGCGCACAGTGTAGCGCGCGGCCCGCAACTGGGGCAAGGCCGGATTTTACCCCACCTCAAACTTTATGCCCTGCGCCAGCGGCAGGGCATTGCTCCAATTGATGGTCACTGTCTGGCGGCGCATGTACTGCTTCCAGGCATCAGAACCTGCTTCGCGCCCACCCCCGGTTTCTTTTTCACCCCCAAAAGCACCACCAATTTCAGCGCCCGATGTGCCAATATTGATGTTCGCAATCCCGCAATCGGAGCCCTGGGCTGACAGAAATTTTTCAGAATTTTGCAGGTTTCTGGAAAATAGCGCTGAAGAAAGCCCGTGACGCGAATGATTCTGCATCGCAATGGCATCTTCAATGGATTTAAATTTCATAACATAAAGAATGGGCGCAAAAGTTTCTTCCTGAACAATATCCCAGTGATTTTCAGCTGCAACCAGCGTCGGCTCGACAAAAAATCCAAGGCGATCCAATACTTTTCCACCAAAGAGAATTTTCCCACCCGCTTTTTTAATGGTTCCAATGGCAGATTCAAATTGCTTCACAGCTACAGCATCAATTAAAGGCCCCATCAGGATTTTTTCATCCAGCGGATCGCCAATGCGAATCTGGCCATAACCTGAAACCAGTACCCGCACAAATTCATCATAAATATTTTCCTGAACAAACAGCCGCCGCGTGCTTGTGCAACGCTGTCCTGCAGTCCCTGTCGCACCAAACAAAATCGCAGGAACCGCCAGTTTTAAATCAGCTGAATCATCGACAATGATCGCATTGTTACCGCCGAGCTCCAGCAACACCCGCCCCATGCGTTTTGAAACCCGCTCACTGAGCCTGCGGCCCACAGGGGTCGACCCCGTAAACGACAACAGCGCAATCGCCGGATCATCCACCATTTTTTCAGCAAGTTTATTATCTGCGGAGATAAACAGCGAAAACAGTCCCTGCAATTTTTCTTCCGAGAGCACATCATTGCAAATCTGCTGCACTGCCACAGCGCAGAGCGGTGTTTTTGAAGACGGTTTCCAAACGACAGTATTGCCACAAATCGCTGCAACAAAAGCATTCCACGCCCATACCGCCACTGGAAAATTGAAAGCGGTAATCACCCCCACAACCCCGAGCGGTTGCCACTGTTCATACATGCGATGCAACGGACGCTCAGAGTGCATGGTCAAACCGTACAGCTGCCTGGCCTGGCCCGCTGCAAAATCCGCCATGTCTATCATTTCCTGCACTTCCCCGAGGCCCTCCTGTAAAGACTTTCCCATCTCGAGAGAAACCAGCCGTCCAAGAGAATTTTTATTTTTTCGCAACGCCTCGCCGATTTTTCTCACAATTTCACCGCGTGCAGGTGCAGGCCGCATACGCCATTCTGCAAAAGTCTGTGTCGCTCTGTGGATAATTTTTTCATACGCTGAAACAGAAGCATTTTGCACTGTCCCAAGCACACTTCCATCCAGCGGACTGTATGAAACCAACTCTCCGGCACTTTTATCAGACTGCAGCCAGCCATCAGGACCTGTACACGCACCAGGATTTACCGTCTTCAACTGCAGACTTTCAGGCAACAGGGTCATGATCAAAACTCCTTCAGGCGTAATAATGTCCAAAACGACTCTGGGTCAGTTCGGCCAGCGAAAACTGCTCCTGGGCCACAAATCCCCGATACCCCCCTGGTCTCGACAGGACAAGATCCAGCACCGCACAAAGAGAAGATGCAGTCGTCAGTTGAATCGCCGACCAGGAAAATCCCGCCACATGCATGGGATAAAACTTGCGCACATAATTTTCTTCGATGAGAACCCCTTCCTGGGTCCCCATCACAGAAACATACACCAGCACCACATCCTGGGCCGTTTTCGGAATCGCATGCTCCAAAATACGCTTCAGGGTGTCACGATCCCGGTTGAGATCCAGGTCATTCATCAGAAAACGGATTTTGGCGCAGTGCCCAGGATAACGCATGGTCTTGTAACTGATCGAATTCACCCGCCCCTGCCAAGTTTCCGCCAGAGAGCCAATCCCACCCGAAGTATTGAACGCTTCATAGGTCAGACCATCAATTTTGATCTCTTCAAGATCATCCAGCGGCAATAACGTCACTTCTTCACCATTTTCGATGGCCTTGCAGAGATTGCCGTATTCATTGATCAGGCCATCTGTTGACCAGGTCAGCGAATACTGCAATGCATTGCTGATATTCACCGGAAGCGCACCCACCCGCATCTTCACGGTTTCAAGTGTTGAAAAATGCTGCATCAGGTCATTGGCTACAATGCTGATAAATCCGGGCGCCAGTCCACACTGCGGCACAAAAATCGCACGTTCATCTGCCGCAAGCGACCGAATGGTTGTCGCCGTATGCGTGTCTTCGGTCAGGTCAAAATAATTGATCCCACATTCATGCGCGATTTTGGCCACCGCAATATTGCAATAATAGGGCAAACTGGAAACAATACTGCCGATATTTTGTGCGTGAACAAATTTTTTGACAGCGCTCCCGTCACTGGCATCCAGCGTGGCCAGCGAAAGACCACTGAGACTTGCAGCAATTTTTTTGAGTTTGGGCTGTTCTGCTTCAATATCTGCAAGAAAAACTTCATATTCTCCTGATTTTGCCAAAAGGGTTGCGATCAGCGAGCCAATTTTGCCCGCACCCGTCACAAGAACTCGATGCATGGGAATTCCTTTTTTAATATAAAATGACCCGAAGGATAACACAAAGCAGCCGGATTTCATCCGTCCCGCAAAATGCTATGATTGGCACTGAATTGTCTGGGAGTTTTTTATGCAGCCTGTTTCAATTGCCATCATTGGCGCCGGCAACATGGGCGGCGCTATTCTCGGCGGCCTGATTGCCAATCACCATCCAAAAGAGCATCTCTGGATCACAGACCCACAACCCGCCAAACTCAATACCCTGAAAGAGCGTTATGGCATTCATGCCACCCATGACAATGCAGAAGCCATTTCTCACAGCAAAGTCGTGATTCTCGCCGTCAAACCCCAGATGCTGCAGGAAGTCACAAAATCCATCACGGCAGCGCTCGGGGATGCAGAGCCCCTGATCCTGTCCATTGCGGCAGGTGTTCGTCTGGCCACCCTCAAAAAATGGCTGGGGGAAGACATCCATATCGTACGCTGCATGCCCAACTCGCCCGCGCTGATCCAGGCAGGCGTCACTGCGCTCTGCGCTGACAGCGCTGTCACACCGGAAGAACGCCTCCTCGCAGAGTCCATTATGGCGGCAACCGGCATGACCCTGTGGGTGGATCGTGAGAGGGACATGGATGCGGTCACTGCCCTTTCAGGGTCCGGTCCTGCCTATTTTTTTTATATCATGCACGCCATGGAAGATGCGGCAATCGCACTCGGCCTGCCGGAAGACACAGCGCGCAAACTGACCGTGCAAACCGCCCTTGGTGCCGCACGCATGGCTGCCGAATGCCATCTCTCTCTCACAGAACTGGAACAGCAGGTGACCTCAAAAGGAGGGACCACTGAGGCCGCGCTGAAGGTTTTTGATGACAGCCATGTGCAGCGCATCATCGAGACTGCACTTCTCGCGGCACAAAAACGCTCTGTTGAACTGGCAAAATCCCATTCTGCGAATGGACAGCCATGATGCGCATTGTGCTTGCCTCCGGCAATCCAGGAAAACTCGCCGAATTCGAAGAAGGCCTTATGGGGTTTGGGATCAATATCATCCCGCAGTCTTTTTTCAGTGTCACGGATGCTCCCGAAACCGCCTCCACTTTTATTGAAAATGCGCTCATCAAGGCCCGTCACGCCACAAAACAAACCGGACTGCCCGCACTGGCCGATGATTCCGGTCTTGTCGTGCCCGCGCTGTCGGGACAACCTAGCATTCATTCTGCCCGCTTCGCAGGTTCCCCACAAAATGCTGCCAAAAATATCGACAAACTGCTGCGGCTTTTGAAAGACAAACCAGAAAAAGAACATAATGCGTTTTTTCACTGCACGCTTGTTTTTCTCGAAACTCCCGAAGATCCCGTTCCAATAGTCTGTGAAGGCCAGTGGCAGGGTGTTATCCTGTCTGCGCCCGATGGAGAGCGCGGCTTTGGTTATGATCCGGTATTTTGGGATCCAGAGCACGGCCAAAGCGCGGCCCGGCTGTCCAGAGCCCAAAAAAACCAGGTCAGTCACCGTGGAAAAGCGCTGGCCTGCATGATTCAGGCCCTCAAAACCCGGTTTTTTGCCGAAGGACGCAGCCCGCATGCACGCACTGCTGATTGAAAACCTTTCAAAAACCTATGCAGGTCACCTGACCGCGCTCAAAAACGTCAGTCTCACGGTCGAGCAGGGGGATTTTTTTGCGCTCCTTGGTCCGAATGGCGCCGGCAAATCCACAACCATCGGCATTCTCTGTTCACTGGTCAACAAAACCAGGGGACACGTCGAAATATTCGGTCATGACATTGATCTCGCACCAGAAGATGCCAAATCCTGTATTGGCGTTGTCCCCCAGGAATTCAATTTCAACCCCTTCGAAACCCTCCAGCAGATCATTGTGAACCAGGCCGGCTACTATGGCATTCCGCGCAAAATTGCTCTCGAGCGCGGGGAATATTACCTCGAAAAACTCGGCATCCATGGAAAACGCCACCACATGGCACTCCGCCTCTCTGGTGGCATGAAAAGACGGCTGATGATTGCCCGCGCGCTCGTCAATGAACCCCCACTGCTAATCCTCGATGAACCCACAGCAGGCGTTGATATTGAACTCCGGCATGACCTTTGGCAGTTTTTGACGGAACTGAATGAAAAAGGCATCACCATTATCCTGACCACCCACTATCTTGAAGAAGCAGAACATCTTTGCAGGCGGGTCGCGATCATTGATCACGGTGAAATCATCGAAAACGCCCAGATGAAATCCCTGATTCACCGCCTGCATGTGCAGACACTGGTGCTTGATCTGGCCCAACCTGTTGATACCGCACCCATCCTGACTGATTTTCCTGTTCGGCTGATCGACAACAGCACTCTGGAAGTGGAGCTTCACAGCCACCAGACCCTGAATGACCTGTTTGCCGTACTGGACAGCCTTGGTCTTGGAATCACCGGAATGCGCAACCGGACAGGGCGCCTCGAAGAACTGTTCGTACACCTGACTTCCAAAAAGAAGGCAAGCCAATGAAATATCGCAGTCTGATTGCCCTGCAAACGATACTAAGAAAAGAAATTACCCGCTTTCTCCGAATCTGGACACAAACCCTGCTACCTTCAGCGATGACCATGACGCTGTATTTTATTATTTTTGGCCGGCAGATCGGTTCGCAAATTCCTGCAATTCATGGCGTGAGCTATATACAATACATTGCCCCAGGCCTTGTGATGATGACGATTATCACCAATGCTTGGGCCAATACTGCCGCCTCTTTTTTTGGCGCCAAGTTCAGCCACAGTGTTGAAGAAATGCTGGTTTCCTCCATGCCAGGCTATGTCATGCTGCTGGGGTACATGCTGGGCGGAGCCCTGCGGGGAATTCTGACCGGCATCATTGTTACCCTCATTGCGCTCTGCTTTACCCATTTTCATATTCAGCACCCTGTTGTTGTCATCGCCATGGCTGTGCTCGCATCCATGGTTTTCGCGCTTGGAGGATTCATTAATGCGCTTTTTGCCAAAAAATTTGACGATGTTTCCTATATTCCAACTTTTGTACTGACGCCTCTCACCTATCTGGGCGGTGTGTTTTATTCCATTCAGAAGCTGCCGCCTTTCTGGCAAAAGCTCACGCTCGCAAACCCCATCTACTGTATTGTCAGCACCTTTCGTTATGGCATGCTGGGAATTTCCGGGATCAGCGCGTCCAGTGGGTTTTTTCTGGTCACATCCCTGTTTCTCATCCTCTTCGTGTGGTGTATCATCCTGCTCAACAGGGGAACGGGTTTGCGCAGTTAGCCACAGGGATGAGGGAAACAAACATGATGCTGAAACACATTATCACGCTCATTGTCCTGACCATTCTGGTCATTCTGTTTATGTCCCATGTCCAGCAGGCACTGGGCTGGCTGGTCTCCGCACATGACTGGGTGGATGATTCTCTCCGCCAGGTCTTTTCCATGGGCGCCACCGGGAATGTCATCCGCCAGCTTCTGGCCCTTTTGGCCATGCCGATCCTGCTCAGCCTGATCCCGATGATTATTTACTGGCTCACAAAGCACACCTGGTTTCCATGGACGCTGCATCTGGTCTGGGCCATCTGGCTGATTCAGACTTCGGCCATTGTGCTGCTTTACGCGCCGCCAAAATAGGATCAGCATGTTGATACGGTCCCACAGTGGATGTGGGAATTCCCGCACTGCCTTGCGGGACACAGGGAGGGATCTGCCATGGCGGCTGCACCTGCAGACAGTGTGATTTCGGCCCAGCTTTCTATCGACGCGCCGCTTCAGGCCACTCTTACCGACGGTACAGCGGACAGCGATTACCCACTGTGCCTGAAACTTTACCAGTATGACCGGGTCATCCCACTGTCCGAAAGCGTTCCCATGCTGGAAAACATGGGGCTCAAAATTGACACTGAGCACCCAACCTCCATTACCCTGCCAGATGGCCATCCCGCCTGGGTCAGCCAGCTGGATGTGGCACCCGAACGCGAAGGCATCCGGGATATTGCCACAACCGGCAGGCTGTTTCAGGAAACCCTCCATGCCATCCGCATGGGACAGTGCGAAAATGACGGGCTGAACCGTCTGGTGCTGTTTGCAGGGCTCAGCTTTCAGGAAGTCACCATTCTGCGCGCCTACACCCGCTATCTGCAGCAGGTGCATTTCCGCTTCACAAGACCCTACATCCAGAAAACCTTGGCACTCCATCCTGATATTGCCACTCTGCTGGTGCAATTTTTCAAACTGCGCTTTGCCAAAGCCGCGACCCCTGGCAGCCAAAAGGCACTCACTGATCTCGAAAAAGAATTTCAGTCCAAACTCGATGCCGTCACCAGTCTCGATGAAGATCGTATTCTGCGCCGCTTCTGGCAGCTGATTGAAGCCACCCTGCGCACCACATATTTTCAGAAAACATCTGATGGGACTCCAAAGCCCTGGCTTGCAGTGAAACTGGATTCCAGAGCCATTCCGGAGATGCCCCTTCCGACACCCCTTTATGAAATCTGGGTGTATTCACCCCACTTTGAAGGCATTCATCTGCGCAATACCAAAATTGCCCGCGGCGGCATTCGCTGGTCGGACAGACCAGAAGATTTTCGCACAGAAATTCTGGGACTGATGAAAGCCCAGCGAGTCAAAAATGCCGTGATCGTGCCATCAGGGGCCAAGGGTGGTTTTGTGGTACGGCAACCCTCGCCTTCCAAACAGGATGTGATTGCCTGTTACCAGTCTTTTATTCGCGGCCTGCTTGATCTAACGGACAATATTGCCGGAGACAAAATCATTCCGCCACCCAGTGTGGTCTGTCACGATGATGCAGATCCCTATCTTGTGGTCGCAGCTGACAAGGGCACTGCGAGTTTTTCAGATATTGCCAATGCCATTTCCGCCGAATATCACTTCTGGCTGGGCGATGCTTTTGCATCCGGTGGCTCCATGGGTTACGACCACAAAAAAATTGGCATTACCGCGAGAGGCGCATGGGAATCCGCCAAAAGACATTTGCGCGAGCTGGGCAGACATCTGGATGATGATGAAGGCGTGACCATTGCAGGCATTGGCGACATGAGTGGTGATGTGTTTGGCAATGGCATGATTTATTCAAAAAATATTCGTCTGGTTGCTGCTTTTGACCACCGTGATATTTTTCTGGATCCAACCCCTGATCCTGAAAAATCATATGAAGAAAGGCAGCGTTTGTTCAACCTGCCCACCTCCAGCTGGCAGGATTTTGACAAATCACTGATTTCTGCAGGCGGCGGTATTTTTTCGCGCGCAGCAAAATCCATCCCGCTCAGTCCTGCCGTGCAGAAAATGCTCGACACCAAAGAAACAGCGCTGGCCCCAACAGATCTCATTCGCGCCATTCTGAAAGCCCCGCTCGACATGCTGTTCAATGGCGGCATTGGCACTTATGTCAAATCCAGCATGGAATCCCATGCCGATGCTGGCGATCGCACCAATGATTTGTGCCGCATCAATGGCGCCGAACTGCGCTGCAAAATTGTTTGCGAGGGCGGAAATCTTGGCTTTACGCAACGCGGGCGGATTGAATATGCCCTGCAGGGCGGACTGATCAATACGGATTTTATCGACAATTCTGCGGGTGTGGACTGCTCGGATCATGAAGTCAATCTCAAGATTTTGCTGAACGCTGAAATGGCGGCCAGCAAACTCACCCTGCTTCAGCGCAACCAGCTGCTGGTGACCATGACAGAATCTGTTGCCGCACTGGTGCTCGCAGACAATTATAACCAAGCGCTTGCGATGAGCTTTTCCGCGCAGCATGCCGCCCATTATCTTTCGCTTTATCAGGCTGTTTTGCAGGATCTTGAAAAATACGCTGATCTCGATCGCGCTGTTGAATTTCTGCCAGATGACAAAACATTTCAGGAACGCAAAACCCTGAATATCGGGCTCACCCGTCCGGAACTCGCGGTGATGCTGTCCTATACCAAAATTCATATCAAAAATGAAATACTGAACTCGAATCTGCCCGATGATCCGTGGTTTTTGAACACGCTCAACGCCGCATTTCCTCCGGAAATTTCTGAAAAATATACTGCAGCGCTTTCAAAACACCGGCTGAGACGTGAAATTATTGCAACTGAACTTTCCAACCAGACCGTGAACGCCATGGGCATTACCTTTGTCTGGCGGCTGCAAACCGAGACTGGCCTGCCAGTATCCGATGTAGTGCGCGCCTACATTATTGCCAGTCATGTTTTTGTAACACAAAAAATCCATAAAGAAATCGATGAGCTGGATGTACGCGTGCCTGCCAAAATGCAGTATGAACTGTTGCATCATGTCCGGCAGCTGATCAATCTTGCCACCCGCTGGTTTTTGCGCGAAAACCGTTTGCGCGGAGATATTTCAAAAATCATTTCACATTTCAAATCCAGCATTGACCAGCTGGTAAAAAATCTGCCGAGATATATCAGTGGCATGACCAAAGACTATCTGGAAAATCTCGCCCAGGAATTCATCCACATGGGACTGCCTTCCGATCTTGGACACAGGGTAGCGCTGGCCCGCTCGATGTACACCACCCTCAATGTCACCGAGGTGGCCACCCGCCATCATTTTGATCTCGAGCGCACAGCCGCTGCCTACTTCGATGTTGGCGGGCGTTTTGGACTGGTCTGGTTTCGTGACCAGATTGCATCAGACAACCGCGAGGGCACCTGGAACAATCGCGCCAGAATTGCGCTGCGTGACGAACTGGACAGTTCACAACGCAGGCTGTGTGTAGCGGTGATGAAGCAGGACCAGAAGTCGGGCACACCAGACCAGATCATCACCAACTGGATCAAAACAAACGAATCCATTTATAACCGCTGGGCGAGCCTGCTCGAAACCGTGCAGGGAAGCGCCAGCCTTGATTACATCCTGTTTTTTGTGGCGCTGCGTGAACTTTCAAGTTTGATTGCAGAAAGCGGAGCCTGAAGTTTCCATCAGTCTTTCGCGCGCCAGACGCATGGCGACTTCATGTGTATTCAGGTTATCTTCTGCTGATTTTTGAAAAATATCCGTGAGCGTTTGATAAATGTTTTCGACCTGATTTTTTGCACGCGGAACATCGGCATGATCATACACGGCAGCAGAATAAATCAGCCCTCCGGAATTGATGACAAAATCCGGCGCATACAGTATGCCATGTTCATGCATAAGCTCCGCATAGCGCTGGTGCGCAAGCTGGTTATTGGCAGATCCCGCAATGATCCTGACTTTTGCGGCTTTCAGACGCTCAATACTGTCCCGGTTCAGCACTGCACCGAGTGCACAGGGCGCAAAGACATCTGACTGAACATCATAAATGTCATCAGGTGAAACTGCTTTTGCACCGAGTTCGCTGACACTGCGTTCAACCAGTGCAGGATTAATATCACAGATAGAAATTCGCGCACCATGGGCTACCAGTTCCTGTGCCAGAAAATACCCCACATGACCTGCTCCCTGAATGCTGACGTGAAGACCAGAGAGATCTTTCTGCAGGGCAAAACGGGCCGCCGCTTCAATACCGCGACGAACACCAAGGGCGGTGAGTGGCGAGGGATCATTGGGCACGTTTTCGCGCGTGGTGCAGGTCACCCAGGGGGTGCGTTCGTTGATGATATCCATGTCTGACAGCAGGGTGCCACTGTCCACGGCGGTAATATAGCGTCCGCCCAGCTCATGAACAAAATCACCAAAGGCTTCAAACCAGGCTTTTCGGTCTTTGATCACGGCAGGACGCATGAGGACAGCCTTGGCACCGCCGTGGTTCAGCTGGCTGATCGCTGCCTTGTAGCTCATCATGCAGGCGAGACGAATGGCATCCTCAAAAGCGGCATCTGCAGAAATATAGGGAACACAGCGACAGCCGCCGATGGCAGGCCCCCGTTTCAGGCTGTGGATGGCAATGATGGCACGCAAGCCTGTTTTTTGGTCAAAACGGATGTGGACTTCCCCAAATTTGAGCGATTCAGCGTAGCGAAACAGACCATCCAGCGCGGTATGGCTTTTTTTCATGCAGCAATCCCTTGTGAGTGAGTTCCCCATGAGTCGGAGGGTATGTTTTACCCCTGCTGCAAGGGAGTGTCAAATCCATCGTTCTGCACATAAAAAGGATGAAAAAAGGTGAAATTCAGGCTAAAGTGCCTGTTTTCATAAAATAGGGAGATTGACCATGCTTCACAGGATCAAACAGCTGTCTGTACTTGCGCTGTCCATGCTTGCTTCAGGACATGTGCTCGCAGATGATAACAGTATCAACCCCAATGGAGGCACTGCGTCGATGCAGGCAACTCAAACCACCAGCAAATCCGCGATGGATGGAGATTCCTTCCTTGCGGCCAACAAAAACAAACCGAATGTTGTCGCTCTTCCGGATGGACTGCAATACAAAATCATCCAAAAGGGCAACGGCCCAAAACCGGGTCTCAATGACACAGTGACTGTGGATTATGCGGGCAAACTGATTGATGGCACCGAGTTTGACAGTTCTTACAAGCGCGGTCAGCCAGCCACTTTTCCAGTCAATGGCGTCATTCAGGGATGGACAGAAGCGCTGCAGCTGATGCCAGCAGGATCGACCTGGGAGCTTTATATTCCATCTGATCTTGCCTATGGATCACAGGGTGCGCCACCGGTGATTGGTCCCAATCAAACCCTGATTTTCAAAGTGCATTTGATCGACGTCAAGAAATCTGCATGATGTCCTGTTCTATCCTCCCGCGTGCAAAGCGCGGGAGGACAGGATGATTCAGCCAAAAAAGGGAAGTTTCCATGAAAATTTTTCATGAATTTTGTGTTGCCACTGGCTATCTGGGTCTTGCGGGTATGGATTTTTATGCTGCATATATTACCGGAAAATTTTTGTACGCGCTGGAGGCCCATCCAGAGGCAACTGCGCAACTTTTGGAAGAAAAAAACCAGCAGCTCACCATGGAGCTTGGGCTTGGCGGCCTGGCGTTGGGTTCCGGTATTCACGGTGCAAGGCATCTCAAAATCTCTGCCCAGCATTATTACAACTGTTATAACAATGCCAGCAAACAGGCCGGACAATGGTTTTCCATGTTTCGCGAGCAGTTAACTGTTTTTGCGCAGGATGAAGAACCTGCCCCAAATCCGGAACTGCAATTTGATCCGATTTCGAATCTGTCGATTTAGGACCACCCTTCTCTCTACGTGCCGCGACTTGTTCACGGCATCCAGAAAAAATCTCTAGCCAACTCCCGCTTTTTTTACTCCTCCCCAGCCGCAACAGTAATCTTCCTGTTCCCTCCCTGTTTTTCTCTTGTATTACCACTTTTATTTGATATCAAATAATGATACCATTAAGGAATCCCCTGATGAATCGGGCAAACTGGAAAACGCTTGAAGCTGTATTTGGATCACCTGTCCCATCTTCTCTTGAATGGAGAAGGATTGAGACTTTGTTTATAGGGATTGGGGCAATGCGAATAGAAGGTGCTGGCTCGAGAGTGCGATTTGAATTGAATGGTATTGTTGCCACTTTTCACAGACCGCACCCTCAGAAGGAAGCAAAGCCCTACCAGGTTCGTGACGCAAAATTATTTTTGGAAAGAGCAGGAGTGACGCCATATGAATACAATGAAATATAAGGGCTATATGGCAAGAATCGAATACAGTGAGGAAGATGACTGTTTTGTTGGCCATATTGCTGGAATAAACGATGTTGTGGGTTTTCATGGAGAATCGGTGTCTGAATTGCATGCGGCTTTTGAAGAAGCTGTGGATGATTACCTGAAAACCTGCAAAAAACTCGGCCGGTTGCCAGAAAAGCCGTACTCAGGTCACTTCATGGTGCGCGTGCCACCTGAACTGCATGCACGAGTGGCCATTATGGCCAAAACCAGGGGAAAAAGCCTGAATGCCTGGGTTACGGAACTGCTTGCGATGGCAGGGTAGTACGGCAGGCTTAACATTCGAAGCACATTGGTGCATAATCGCTTGCGTTATTCATATATTTTTTGTTAATTCAGGGAGAAGCACATATGAAAGCAGGATTTCTCAAAACAACACTTTTGGCGATAACATTTTTTCTGCCCGCAACAATGTTGTCTGCTGGACAGTTTGCTGATCGATATAGTGAAAATGTGTACGAAATAGAAGTGCTTTCAAAAGTACCAGGACAGACAATACCCCTTAGTGGTTCAATTATGGCTCTCAGCACACAGGGTTCCAATGTGAGTCCTTTCGGGGGAGTAACACCTGCCAGAGTTCGTGTGACAGCACAATTCGTTGGTATCATGCTGCAATCCGACAAGGCAGGTTCTGACATCGTTGTCTCGATTAAAAATCTGAAAGACAACTCCAGCATGGCAGCACAGGGACATGTGGTCATGGGTCATGATGATAATGGTGGTGGCTATATTACTGCAGGCTGAAGAATTTCAAACATCTGTTGATTCTGTCATCCCGCGCTTTATGCGCGGGATCCAGAAAAAGAGGCATGCCATGAATATAAAGCCAATCAAGACAGACAGGGATTATAATGCTGCCCTGAAAGAAATCGACCGCATTTTTGATGCGAAGCAAAATACGCCCACTGGCGACAAACTGGAAGTGCTGACAACTCTTGTTCATGCGTATGAAGAAGTGCACTATCCAGTGAATTTACCTGATGCCGCTGAAGCGCTTTACTATCTTCTGGAAAGTCGCAGTCTTGAATCGTTAAATGGGCAATAAAATATAAACTTTGTTAACCCAGGGATTAACCATGACCCTTCTGATCCAGTCCCCCAGGCCACTTGAAGATCACGAAATCACCCAGCATCTGCAGGCTGCGAGAAAGCACTGCTGCGTTGAACTGTCCCATTATGCCGTCACTGCCATGATCGAAGTCCCTGCTTCCAGAGGATATGCATATGTCATGGGAGTTAATGTCGAAAATACTCAACACCACCGTCTCTCAACCCACGGCGAACAAAATGCAGTCACCGCTGCACTGACCCTCTTTGGCGGAGACATACGCTTTTCGAGAGCATGGATCATGACAGCCCCTGATCATCTGGAACCGGGCAGCACGGATCCTCTCGCCAACCATTCGGGTCCACCCTGCGGCCACTGCCGGCAATTGCTGATCAGTCTTGCGCGTCCTGATGCGGAAATTTTTTCAGTCACACTGAATGGTGAAATTAGCGATCCACGCAGATTGTCTGAACTGTTGCCGGATGCATTCACAGAACAGGATATGATGTCTGAAAAAAATACTGGCAATACTTCAAAGATAAAGATGAAATTTTTCGACAATATCAGATTCCAGCCTGCTCCCTGTCTTTTTTCAAATGAACAATCCGAAAACAGTCTGTTCCGCTATTTGTCCAGCCTCACACCCCATCTCATTGATCGAAAACTCGAAACTTCACCCATCGCTGCCTGTCTGTTAAAAATCCATGGCTCAAATTACTATGCTCCGGGCGTACTGATTCAGGATGTTGCATTCCTGACAAGTGATGCTGTTTTTGTGGCCCTTGGTCACGCCATTACGCAAATTGGCGCAAAAGAGCTGGAAATTGAATCCATTCATCTTTATTCAGAAACACTGAATGTTTCAGCTTTATCAGGCAGCGAACTGGATGCGCTCGCTCCCTTTGTCAAAAATGATATTCCGGTACGGTTTTATACCCCACAGGGAGAAACCGCCGTTTATCATTATTCAGACTGTGCGCATGCGCATGCCAGTCGATTGCTGGACTTTCTGGCTGTCCGCCATGACCTTTGCTTTAACAGGTGATCGGCCATGTTTTCCAAATAACCTGCCAACAAGCCCTGTCATCACGAGAGAAGTCGCAGCGGACAGCTCCTGATTCTTTCCCAGAAAATAAAAACCGGTTCCCACAAAATAGCCTGTCAGGCCACCCTTAAACATATTTTTTGCAACATCAGCGCCCCGCAGATCCCCGCGCACATACCCGGCTCCAGCAGTCCCCAGCCCATACACTGCAGCACCCGCACCTGTTGCGAGACAGGCCCAGCGATAATCCATACCAGGTGGGAAAATAATTTTGCGGGCAACTGGAGCCGCTTTTTGGGCAGCATATTTTGCGCCTTTTACAGCCATGTTCAGGATAATATGTCTGGTATTCATGAAATCACCACATTTCTGGTTATTGTTAGCGGCGCACTATACAGAAATCAGGTCCAGAGAACAAGAATAATAGCCGCGAGCATTGTATTATCATTTTTTGTACCCGGCATATATCACCTCAAGTTCACGCTGAAAAGGTTCTTTCATTTTTTATTCAGGGCACCATTTATATCTAAACTTCAACCCATTAAAATCTTTATATTTAATGTGTCCCATATGCTGAAGTCTTCCCACAAGAATGCCCGGAGCAACATTTATTTCCTTTGAAAACATGGTGATCGAAGCAGCACTTATTTTATAATGCATTCTTAGCCACTCATTTAAGCGAGATGACGGAATAAGAGTTTCAGCTGCATATTCATCTGCCTCCAACTCCTCAGGAGATTTATTTGCAGACTTATCGTCCAATTCAATAAAAAATTCTTTTTTACTATGTTTAATGATATGGCCTATTTCGTGAAAAAAAGTAAACCATAAAATATCCGCTGTTTTGCCCCGTAAGCTCAATTGTACCAATGCTTTTTCAGGGTGTAACCAGCAGGTAGCTCCATAAACAGGAACTTTAGGAAAAGGCTTTACAAAAACAACGGCGACTCCACAATCAGCACAAATATTACTTAATTCAGGAATAAATACCTCAGGATCTTTTTCCGTAGTTAATCCCCGAATTCGATCAAGTGACGCAATCAATTTCTCTCTATTAAATGGTTTGCATTTGATTTTTTCTCCCTCGAGCTCTCCCTGTCTCAACCAGACACTGATAGCACCTACATCTGATTTCAGGTTCATAGCTTTTCTGAATGCAAGTCTCCGTCGCGTCCATCCACACTCCCATTGCTCTGGCGTGGCCACACCAAAAAAATTCAGCATGGAAATCATTTGCTCCGCAATAGCATCGCCACATTCCTGAAGCCAGCCTCTTTTTTTCATTTCTCTGCCTGGAAACTGTTTAAGCCAGTCTTTCTGCACAACCAAATGCTCCAGCTCTTTTTGCCGGGCAAGCCAGGCGCGATAGTTCGCTTCTCTTTGACTCCAAAATTCAGCCGGGGTACCAAGCGCTCTTTCCAGCTGAATAGCTGTCTCTGAGGTAATCACTGTTTTACCTTTAATAATTTCATTAATGGTTTTTAATGGACGACCAGTCCTTTCCGCCAGCTCTGCCTGGGTCATCTCACGCTCTTCCAGAATATCAAGTAACGTCACACCTGGCGCAGAAACCGTGTCTGGACGATATAAAAGCCTGTTTGATTCAATCATGGGTATCCTCCACATCTATTATTTCTACAGCAGTAATCAACTTCCAGTCCATACCTCCATCATCTTTTTTGTTCATTTCCTCATTTGATGGCTCAAAGATCAATCTTAATGGATGCTCCAAATCCAAAGACAGCTGTCCTTTTTTGTCCCCTGTCAGCTCATGGCAGCGTCCGGGCAAGGTCCTGAATGCTTCCAAATTACCCGCAGCCTGAAGATCATCAAGACGAGCTCTAATCCTCCTCGCGCAGATCTTGCCGTATGCTTTAACCAACTCCTTCCCCGAATGACAGATCTTATGAAACCTCTTGTTTTTAAAGGTAATTTCCATGATCCAACCACATTCAACCTTATTCTCGTTGATAATGACAGAAGTATAGTGCTGATTTCACATTAATGCAAATTATTATTAACCTATAGGGTTAATAATAATTTAAAAACCTGTCTCTGCCCATTAGCTGATTGATAAAAAAAATGGTTGGCACAACGAAGTGTGGCCGTCCCTGAACTGGAGAAAGGCTGAAAAAGGACTTGTGGGTAATAACAGGGCTACCGCTTTGCCCGCCCTACAACGACGGCACGCGCGCGGGTGTTGCAGTCGCTGCCGACACGCCATTGTCATAATCACAACAACCAAACTGCGCGAGAAGCTCCGGCTTTTCATTCACCCGCGCATACTTCACCAGCAGATCAGTCGACAAAGAAGTACAGCAGTGTTTCAGGTACGCCAGTTCTTTTGGATTGAGACTTTCAATTTTGCAGTCGCCATACTGAATCAGCAATGACGCAATCAAGCCATTCCCTATTGCATATGCAGCAAACAAAAATCCCGTTTCAAGCTCACACTGCTGCTTTCCTTTAACCCGATAATACCTGTCCACTTCCAGTGTACATCTGGAATCAGCAATATTCAGATTTTTATCCCTGCAGGCCAAAATCCATTTGTAAACTTCCTGCAAATTTTGTGACTGCATGGCTTTCCACAGATTTTGCCGGTAGCCATCCAGAATCTGCTTTTCCTGAATTTCTCTTATTATTGATTTGTTACCCTGCCGTATAAAAGGCAAAAGCTCTCTTGAAAGCATGTTGACACCCCACTGTTTTTTTTATTTTTATCTGCCATGCCGGCGCAAACGCTGAATCGATCTGAGACGCGCAATGGCTTCGGCAAGCTCAGCGCTCGCCCGCGCAAAATCAATTTCCGAGGATTTTTCAGCGAGAGCCCGCTCAGCCTTTGCACGTGCTGCAAGTGCCGCCGCTTCATCCAGCTCATCCATGCGCAAAACAGTATCGGCCAGCACCGTCACAACGTACGGCTGCACTTCCACCATGCCGCCTGTGACATAAAAACCCGCTTCCTTGCCCTCCGGCAGTATTGCCCGAACATCGCCTGGTTTTAATGATGTCACCAGCGGCGCATGGCCCGGCGCGATCCCCAGCTCGCCCATTTCGCCGGTCAAATACACCATTTCCACAGCGCCTGAAAAGATCGCCTTTTCGGCACTGACAATGTCAAGACGCATCACCATGGCCGTCATTTTGATTTTTCCGTCTTTTCCATCATCTTTTCTGCCTTTTCGACAGCTTCATCAATGGAACCTACCATGTAAAACGCCTGCTCCGGCAAATGGTCGTACTCGCCCGCCACAATGCCCTTGAAGCCACGAATGGTTTCACGCAACGGCACATAGCGCCCAGGAGTCCCGGTAAACACTTCCGCCACAAAAAATGGCTGCGACAAAAAGCGCTGGATTTTTCGAGCGCGCGTCACAGTCAAACGATCATCCTCAGACAGCTCATCCATACCCAAAATCGCAATGATATCTTTCAGCTCCCGATAACGCTGCAATGTCCGCTGCACCGAAAGCGCCACATCATAATGTTCCTGACCCACAACCAAAGGATCCAGCTGGCGACTGGTCGAATCCAGCGGATCCACCGCCGGATAAATCCCAAGCTCTGCTATCTGCCGGGACAACACCACCGTCGCATCCAGATGCGCAAAAGTCGTCGCAGGTGATGGATCGGTCAAATCATCCGCAGGCACATACACCGCCTGCACAGATGTAATCGATCCCTTGCGCGTCGAGGTAATGCGCTCCTGCAGCACACCCATTTCCTCAGCCAGCGTCGGCTGATAACCCACCGCCGATGGAATACGCCCCAAAAGCGCCGACACTTCCACACCCGCTAGGGTATAACGATAAATGTTGTCAATGAAAAGCAGCACATCACTGCCTTCATCACGGAAATTTTCAGCCAGCGTCAGCCCCGTCAGCGCCACACGCAAACGGTTGCCCGGCGGCTCATTCATCTGGCCATACACCAGAGAAACCTTGTCCAGCACCGAAGATTCTTTCATCTCCAGATAGAAATCATTGCCCTCACGGGTACGCTCACCCACTCCCGCAAACACCGAGTATCCACTGTGCTCAATGGCAATATTGCGGATCAGCTCCATCATGTTGACCGTCTTGCCAACGCCCGCACCGCCAAACAAACCCACCTTGCCACCCTTGGCAAACGGACAAACCAGATCGATCACCTTGATCCCCGTCTCCAGCAATTCTTCAGATGCCGCCTGCTCGGAAAAAGAGGGCGCTGGTCGATGGATCGGCAAATGAATATCTGTTTTGATCTCGCCAATGCCATCAATCGGCTCACCCAGCACATTCATGATGCGACCAAGCGTCGGCTTGCCCACCGGCACCGTAATCGGATGACCCGTATTGCGCACCGAGAGGCCACGCGAAAGACCATCCGTCACCCCCATGGCAATGGTGCGCACCACGCCGTCTCCCAGCTGCTGCTGGACTTCCAGCACCAGATTTTTGTCCGTGACATGAAGTGCATCATAAATTTTGGGCACAGCTCCCTGCGGGAACCCAACGTCCACCACAGCTCCGATGATTTCCGCGATACGACCTTCACTCATACATTTTACCCCTGCTAAAATTTATACCTCTGCCGCACCCGCAACAATTTCTGTCAGTTCACGCGTGATCCCCGCCTGGCGCGCCTTGTTATAGGCCGTGTCCAGATCATTGATCAGATCAGCTGCATTGTCCGTTGCACTCTTCATCGCAACCATTCTCGCCGCCTGCTCACAGGCAATATTTTCAATCAGCGCCCGATAAACCTGCGACTCAATATAACGCGTCATGAACCGGTCCAGAATCACTCTCGCATTGTCCGGTTCATACAGATAATCCCAGTGATGCAGCAGATCTGCGTATTTCTCATGTTTGTGCACATCTTCACCCGCTGAAGGCTGTACAGGCAGGATTTGCTGAATGGTCGGCTCCTGCTTCATGGTGTTGATAAAAGTATTGGAACAAAGATACAACGCATCTATCCGCTCTTTGGGATCAGAAGACTTCCACGCATCCAGCATGACTTTGACAATGCCCGTAATGTCAGTCACCACCGGCGCATCGCCGAGACGGTCCGCCCGACCCAGAATCTGGCCGCCAATTCTGCGAAAAAAAGCATCTGCCTTGCGACCAATCAGCGCCAGTGATGTGTTTTCAGCATGCATCTCTTTGCGAATGGCTGCAATGGTGCCCCGCAACAGTAAAGTATTCAGCCCCCCGCACAAACCCCGGTCTGTGGTAATAACAATATAGCCTGCCCGCGTCTTTTCACGGATCTCCAAAAAAGGATGATGATATTCGGGATGTGCATGCGCCAGATGTCCAATCACCTGAAGGATTTTTTCCGCATAGGGCCGGGCCTGCTCCATCCGCTCCTTTGCACGACGCATTTTGCTCGCCGCAACCATCTCCATGGCACGCGTGATTTTCTGCGTGTTGCGAATACTGCGAATCTTGCTGCGTATTTCTTTTGCGTTAGACATTACCGCTATCCTGTTATATTAAATATCAGGCAACAAAATTCTTTTTGAATCCAGAGATAAACTCTTCCATTTTTTTGGAAGCTTCATCATCCCAGGCACCCGTGCGGTTGATCTCCTCCGCCCATGCCGCATGCCTGCCACGAAACTCAGACAGAAGCTCCTGTTCAAATGCCGAAATCTTTTCAACCGGCACATCATCCAGAAACCCTTTGTCCGCCGCAAAAATAATGACCGCCATATCAGCCACCGACATCGGCTGATACTGTTTCTGCTTCATGATTTCAACGATTCGGCGACCCCGCTCCAGCTGTTTGCGTGTCGCATCATCCAGATCCGATGCAAACTGTGAAAATGCCGCAAGCTCACGATACTGGGCCAGCGCAAGCCTCACCCCTCCTGCAAGCTTTTTGATGATTTTGGTCTGCGCAGCACCACCCACACGCGAGACTGAAAGACCGGCGTTGATTGCCGGACGAATTCCTGAATTGAACAAATCAGTTTCAAGGAAGATCTGGCCATCCGTGATCGAAATCACATTGGTGGGCACAAAAGCTGAAACATCCCCCGCCTGGGTTTCAATGATCGGCAACGCTGTAAGCGACCCGGTTTTGCCTTTTACTTTGCCTTTGGTAAATTCTTCCACATAAGCCGCATTGACACGCGCAGCACGCTCCAGCAGCCGTGAATGCAGATAGAAAATATCTCCAGGATAGGCTTCACGACCCGGTGGACGGCGCAACAACAGCGAAATCTGCCGATACGCCCAAGCCTGTCTGGTCAAATCATCATAAATAATCAGCGCATCTTCACCGCGATCACGGAAATGTTCGCCCATCGCACAACCCGCATAAGGCGCAATAAACTGCAGGGCTGCCGCTTCCGCCGCCGTCGCAGAGACCACAATAGTGTGCGCCATGGCACCATACGTTTCGAGCTTGCGCACCACGGAGGCCACAGAAGAAGTCTTTTGGCCAATCGCCACATAAATACATTTTACGCCAGTTCCGCGCTGGTTAATGATGGTATCAATCGCAAGCGCAGTTTTGCCGGTCTGACGGTCACCAATAATCAGTTCCCGCTGGCCACGCCCAATGGGAACCATGGTATCAATCGCCTTGAGTCCAGTCTGTACCGGCTGGGAAACCGGCTGGCGGGCAATCACCCCAGGCGCCACTTTCTCGACGGGCGAACTCTCTGATGTTTCAATCGGTCCCTTGCCATCAATCGGATGACCCAGCGCATCAACCACACGGCCAAGCAGCGCTTCACCCACCGGCACTTCAAGAATGCGTCCGGTGCATTTCGCCACCTGGCCTTCCGCCAGATGATTCGCATTGCCAAGGACCACAGCCCCCACGGAATCACGCTCAAGATTCAGGGCAAGGCCATAAGTATTGTCAGCAAATTCGATCATTTCACCCTGCATGGCCCGATCAAGGCCATGAATGCGCACAATGCCATCCTTCAGGCTGACAATCGTGCCTTCGGTACTGACAGAAGTCGCAACATCAAATTGCTGGATTCTTTTTCTGATCAGCTCACTGATCTCGGACGGACTCAATTGCGTAAATGACATATGGCTTTACCCTACAGAGAAAACGATTTTCCGGAAACAAACCCGATCATGCGCTGCAACTTGCCACGCACGGACCCATCCAGCACGATATCACCCGCCCTGACCAAAACTCCCCCGAGAAGACCGGGATCTGTTTCACAGGCAAGCGTCACTTCACATCCAAACCGCTTTGCAAGCACTGCTGCCAGTTTTTCCTGGTATGCAGGCAAGAGCACTTCCGCAGAACGAACCTCTACGGTCAGTTTTTTTTCGTCCGCCTCGCGCATCTTTTGAAACAGCCGCGCAATCTCCGGCAGGGCCTGCAAACGGCGATACTCCGCCAGAAGCTGAAAAAACAGGCTGCGGGCAGGATCCAGCATCTTTGATAGCACTTCACTGTAAAACCGCCCAAGCTGCATGGGATCCACCCCCGGCCAAGACAAAAGGGTGGAAACCGCAGGATCCCGCGTCACACTGGCCGCAGCATTCAGTGTCGCTTCCCACTCAGGCACATTGCGATCAGCCTCAGCCTGCGCAAGTGCTGCAACAGCATACGGTCTTGCGATCGTTGTCACCTGGTCTGTTTTCATATTTCAGCAACAAATTCATCAAGAAGACCCGCCTGGCCCGCCGCATCCAGCTGGCGACCCAGAATTTTTTCAGCGCCCAGAACTGCAAGCCCTGCAAGCTGCTGGCGCAATGCTTCGCGGGTTTGCGCCACTTCACTTGCAATCTGTCCTTCAGCACGCTTCACAATCTGCTGACTTTCCTGCTGGGCACTTTCCCTGCCCTCTTCAAGCAGTGCCGCTGCACGCTGATGCGCCTGATTGACAATGTTTGTCGCCTCCTGCCGCGCTTCCCTGAGCATTTCCATGACCTTGTGCCCAGCCATTGTGAGCTCACGCTGGCTGCGCTCCGCTGCATCAATCCCTGCAGCAATTTTGTTATCGCGCTCCTGCATGGCTTTGGTGATGGGCGGCCACACATATTTGAGCGTAAACCACACCAGCACAACAAACGTGATTAACTGGCCAAACAGTGTTGCATTGATTTCCATGCCGGAATCCCCCCAAATCTTTTAGCTGCTGGTTTGCCCTGCAGCTGCCATGACTGCACCGACCAGCGGATTTTTGGAAGCAAACAAAAGAAACAGGCCCATGGCAATGGAAATCACCGCAAACGCATCCACGAGACCCGCCACAATAAACATGCGCACCATCAGCATGGGTGAAAGCTCCGGCTGTCTGGCAACTCCTTCCAGAAACTTGCCGCCCAGCACGCCAAAACCAATTGCAGTTCCAAGGGACGCAAGCCCCAGAAGCAGCCCCACGGCCACCGCCGTATAACCCTGCACAACACCCACAATACTTGCCAGATCCATCACACACCCCCCCTAAAAGACAAATGGTTAATCATCAGTGTTCAGTGCGATTCATGCGCCATGGCAAGGTACACCACCGTGAGCATCATGAAAATAAACGCCTGAATCGTAATAATAAGAATATGAAATATCGCCCAAATCCCCCCTGGCAATATCTGTGCCCACCACGGCATTATCGCAATCAGGATAAAAATCAGCTCGCCTGCAAACATGTTGCCAAAAAGTCGCAGCGCCAGTGTAAAGGGTTTTGCAAGTTCTTCAATGATCCGGAAAGGCACATTCAGGAAAAAAAGCCACGGACCAAAGGGTTTGGTCAAAATTTCCCGCCCCAGCGAAAACCCCTTGACGGTAACATTGTAAAAAACAATCAGGGCAAACACAGAGATCGACATGGCAAATGTGGCATTCGGATCTGCCGTCGGCACACTTTTGAAGTGATGCACCCCAAAAAAAGAAAATATCCCCGGCAGAAAATCCACAGGAAGAAGATCCATCAGGTTCATGAAGAAAATCCAGAGAAACACGATAAATGCCAGCGGCGCTATCAGTGGGCTTTTGCCATGATAGGATTCATTGACTGTATTTTGGACAAATTCTGTTACCACCTCGACAAAACCCTGAAGCCTTCCCGGTACCCCTGATGTTGCAATCACTGCGATATAGCGCAAAAAAGCACCCAAAAACAGGGCCAGAAAAATGGAAACCGCAAGCGTATCAAGGTTCAGCGACCAGAAGCCTCCCTGACCAAGGGAAATCTTCAGGTGATCAAGATGATGCTGGATATATTCGCCTGAAGAAACCATATCCTAATCCTCTGGCTTTGGGGGTAAAACAGACTTCCAGCCAGTCATCATGAGCAGAGAAGCTGCCTGAAAAGCCACGAGCGTTGCAGCAAATCCACCCAGCACCGCAAGCCGGTGATCTGAAAAAAAACTGAACGCCAGGATCAAAAAAAGCGCCATCAGCAGCAGGCGGCAGATCTCAATGGTAAAAAAAAGCGCAATAGATGAACGGGGGAAACGCCCCTTCGGAAAAAGAACCCGCACAATCAAAAGCGTGGGAACCCAGCAGGCGAGCGCTCCTGTAAAGGTTGCAAGCGCCGTGTGCCATCCGGCAACAGGAATCACGACAAGCCCGAGCACAAGGGCAAACATCCCCTGCCAGCGCACGATCTGTGAAGCCTGCACGTTTGCCTGTAAAGACACCCTGATGCATTCCTTTATAAAAATGGAGTGACGCGTTCATGAAAACCGCGGCGAGTATAAAGTCTTTTGCGGGGGGTCGCAATCGGTGTGAAAACAAATTGGAACAAATTATGCCGGTACTGGCTGAAACCAGCCCAAAATACTCTCCAGCTCATCGAGATTTTTATACTGGATGACCACGCGTCCGCGTCCCTTTTCATTGCAGGCAATTTTGACGCCCAGCCCAAGACGGGAGGAAATTTCTGCCTGCAGGCGGCGGATATCGGGATCTACGGTTTTTTTATGAGCAGAACGGGGAGAGGGGGAACCCTCCTGCAGCCTCCGCACCTCATTTTCGGTTTCACGCACCGAAAGCCGCTTTTCGACCACCAGCCCCGCAACCTCATGCTGCAGGGAAACCGGCAGGGTCAAAAGGGATCTCGCATGGCCCATCTCGATATCTCCCCGTTCCAGCAGGCGCAAAACGCCTTCTGGCAATGAGAGCAGTCTGAGCAGATTGGTGATAGTGACCCTGGATTTGCCCACCGCATCCGCCACCTGCTGGTGGGTCATGGAGAATTCCTCGAGCAGCCGCTGCAATGCCATGGCTTCCTCGACAGGGTTCAGGTCTTCGCGCTGAATGTTTTCGATCAGGGCAATGGCGACCGTTGCTTCATCCGGAATATCCCGCACAATGGCCGGGATGGTTTTGCGCCCTGCCATCCCTGAAGCCCGGAAACGTCTTTCGCCCGCGACAATCTCGTAACGTCCCCCTGGCGCCTTTCGGACCACAATCGGCTGGATCACCCCCTGGGCCCGAATCGAGTTCGCAAGCTCCTGAAGGGTTTCGGGATCCATATCGCGTCTCGGCTGGCAGCGGCCAGGCTGAATGAGATCCAGCGGCAGCTCAGCCAGCCTCTCACGCCTTTCTCCTTTCCCCTCCTGCTCATCCATTTCAGCATCTGCAGACAGGACACTAACCCCGGCACCTGTCAACAAAGCGTCCAGTGACTTGCCGAGCCCGCGTTTTTTGACCATAATGTTGTCCCGTCCAGGGAATTGGGAATTTTCACATTTTTCACATGTTAATCAATCACGAAGACCAGCACCAGCTTCTTTCTGCTCTTTCTGTCCTTTCTGTAGATGGCGGAGAACTTCCATGAGTCATGGCAAAAGCGCATCCCACGCCATCAAGGATCCTGTCCACGGCACCATGGAGTTTACAGCCCCTGAAAACCGCTGGATCAAACCCTTTATTGACAGCAGCACTTTTCAGCGCCTGCGCCATATCAAGCAGATGGGTCTCGGAGACTATATTTTTCCAGGCGGCGTCCACACCCGCTTCAGCCACTGTATTGGCTGTTCGTATGTGGCCAGTGAAATTGCCGAAAAAACCGGTCTGACCGCCCCGGAGCGCCAGCAGGTGATGCTGGCCTGTCTGTTGCATGATGTGGGTCATGGGCCCTTTTCACATGTTTTTGAGGATCTCTTTGTCGGACGCGCCATCCGCCATGAAGCCTGGACGCCGTTTTTTCTGCGCGATTTCAGAACAGAAGCATTTTTTGACTACTATAACCGGCTGAATCCTGACCATCCGCTGACCGCCGAAAAACTCGACCAGATTGAAGACATGATCATGCACAGGTCCAAAGGCAACCCGCTGCTGTCAGATATTGTCTCTTCCCAGCTGGATGCCGATCGCCTAGATTACCTGCTGCGCGACAATCATTTTTGCGGCGTCACCTATGGCGAATTTGACCTGCACTGGATGCTGAATACCATGACCCCCATCCAGACGCCTGCAGGATTGCGTCTCGGCATCACCCTGAAGGGCGTTGGCGTGGTTGAGCAGTATCTGATGGCCAGACGCCTGATGACCAAAAATATTTACCATCACCGCAAAAAACTGGCGCTTGAATTTTATCTCGTGGAACTCCTAGCAGCACTGGCGAGAGATCTCGATCATGTTCAGGCATTTAAGCCAGTGGCTGGGACTTCTGTTGGCAAATTTTTGCGGGCACTGAACGCATTCAACCTAGCGGCCACCCAAAATCCTGATGATCTCACCCGTTTGCGGGAAGCTTTCCTGCAGGAGCAGCATGTTCATTATCGGCAGATGTGTGACGATGATATTTTTGCACTCCTGCGCACTCTTTCAGGACTTTCTGGGGATCACGTGGCCATTCGTCTTGCCAAAAGAATTCTCGAAAGGCAGATGCCTGTGATTGTTGAACCGGAATCCACAGACACAGTCCACATCAAATCCCTGCTGGATGATTTTCACGCCCAACATGCGGGAGAAATTGAACCCTTTCAGTTTGCGCTCATCCAGTCGCCCCATCATTCCTATCTGGCAGGTTCTGATCCCATTCTGGTCGAAAAATCACCGGGGCAGGTGAAAACACTCGACCAAATGTCCCCCCTCATCCGCGCGCTTTCGGACTACACGGAAAAAACCGTTTTTCTGTGTGTGGATCGGGATATTATCGGGCAGCCTGCACTTACCCGGATACTCCAGGAAATTTCTCCGGAAGCTGTTTTGGTTTAAAAATATCGCTTGCATATATTCAATTTAAGATATATACTATTACATATGTGGATAATTTACGAAAAGAAATCCTTGGGTAAAACCATAAAAAAGATCCCGTTACAGGTCAGAAAGCACTACGAACTCTGGAAAAGGATCGTTGAACTGGAAGGGCCGCAGGGGCTCCGGCAAGTAAAAGGCTTTCATGATGAAAGCCTGTCCGGCCAATGGAAAGGATATCGGTCCTCTCGCCTGAACCTGCAATGGCGGATCATTTACAGGACCGAAAAGCACCTGTGCGAAGTTTATGTTATCGAAATAAACCCGCATCAATATTGAGGAAACATGTTATGAACAGAAAAGATTTTGAACCTGCAAAAACACACGCCATCCTGACCCCGGGAGAAGCGCTCAGAATACTCAGGGAGCTGCAGGGCCTGAGCCAGAACGAACTCGCCAGACTTTCTGGCATCAGCCAGCCAAACATTTCAGCGCTGGAAGGAAACATCCGCCAAATGGGCAGGGAGAGGGCCCTGATGCTCGCAAAAGTCCTGAAAGTTCACCCTGCAGTACTGCTTTTCCCGGACTTCGACATGTCCAAAGTAGCCTGATCCCTCAATCTTTTTCTTTCACAGGTATCGGCATGAGCACTTTTATCATTTAAACCAGTCTCTCTTAAAAAAACACGGCTGGTGAAACCCGGAAACAAGTTTCAGTAATGCTGTTATTTTTCTGTCATCGCGGTTGTGGCGTATTGGTTACACTTTGGCAGAGCCCCTATCAGGAAGGATGGAATTTCCGGCCCTTCCCCCTCACAAATCCGTCCAATTAGGGTACAATGCCCCCCTTCAGGAACATCCGACAGGTACGACCATGACCCTCTGTACGGTTATTTTGGCCGCAGGCAACGGCAAGCGCATGCACTCTGCCCTGCCCAAGGTCCTGCATCTACTGGCAGGCCGGCCGCTGCTCGAACACGTCATGCGCGCAGCCGCAGCAGTGGGCAGCTCCCATCCGCCGGTCATTGTCACAGGCTACAGGGGCGAAGACATCCAGAAACACTTCGTCCTCACCCGCCCCGAACCCATCTGGGTCACTCAGCCCGAGCAGCTGGGCACTGCCCATGCGCTGCAGACTGCCCTCTCCGCTCTCCCCAAATGCACCACGGTGCTGGTGCTGCCTGGGGATGTGCCGCTGGTCTCTGCTGCCACTCTCAAAAAACTGGTTTCTGAAACACCAAAAGATACTATTGGGCTGGTCACTGCAACCCTTCCTGACCCCACGGGTCTTGGACGTATTGTCCGTGACAGCCATGGACACATTCAAAAAATCATTGAAGAAAAAGATGCGGCTCGCGAAGAAAAAAACATCACTGAGATCAATTCTGGCATCTGGCTTTTTCCGGAAAAATATTTGCATGCGCTTTTGCCCAAAATTTCGCAAAAAAATGCCCAGGGTGAATTTTATCTGACGGATATTATTGAGCTTGCCCTTGCAGAGGGCATTGCCATTCATGCCATCCAGCCAGAACATGCCATGGAAGTCAGCGGCATCAACACCCGCAAAGAGCTTGCGCGCCTCGAGCGTTATTATCAAAAACAGCAGACAGAAAAACTCATGGCAAAAGGCGTCACCCTGCTGGATCCGGCCAGAACAGATATTCGCGGGGATATTGTGACGGGCCAGGATGTCACCATTGACATCAATGTCATTTTTGAGGGCAAAATCACCATCGGATCAAACGTCCAGATCGGCCCCAACTGTGTTTTGCGCAACGTCATTATTGGTGACAATACCGTGATTCGCGCAAATTCCGTCATTGAAGAAGCAGATATCGCTGAACATTGCATCGTTGGACCCTTTGCACGAATCCGGCCTGGGACCCGCCTTGAGACAGGCAGCATGGTGGGCAATTTTGTCGAAATCAAAAACAGCCATATCGGTGAGGGCAGCAAAATCAGTCACCTGAGCTATGTCGGCGACTGTGAAATGGGCAAACAGGTCAATGTCGGTGCTGGCACCATCACCTGCAATTATGATGGCGCAAAAAAACATCGCACTCATGTGGGCGATGGTGTTTTTATTGGTTCAAATTCAGCACTGGTCGCACCCCTCACCCTGCACAGGCGCGCCACTATTGGCGCAGGTTCGGTGATCACACAGGATGCTCCTGAAGATGCGCTGACGGTGGCAAGGGCAAAACAGCGTACAGTGCCGGGCTGGCGACGCCCAGAGAAAGCTGAAAAAACGGAGAAACATTCATAATGTGCGGCATAGTCGGCGCGATTGCAAAAAGAGATGTGACAGCACTCCTTCTCGATGGCCTGAAGAGACTGGAGTATCGCGGTTATGATTCGGCGGGGATTGCTGTCATTGATGCAAAAGGTGGCCTGCAGCGTACCCGCCGCGCTGGAAAAATCAGCGCACTCGAATCCGCACTCAGCGAAAATCCACACCCTGGAAATATTGGCATCGCCCATACCCGCTGGGCAACCCACGGAAAGCCTTCCGAAAAAAATGCCCATCCCTTTGCATCCCGCGAACAGTTTGCAGTGGTTCACAATGGCATCATTGAAAATCATGCACTTCTGAAACAGGAACTTCTCGCAGCTGGCTATGAGTTTTCATCGGATACTGATTCTGAAGTGATTGTCCATCTTTTGCATTTTTATCATGAAGAAACAAATGATTTTTTGATGACCGTGCAAAAAACTGTTTCACGTCTTGAAGGCGCCTTTGCCCTTGCCATTTTAAATACAAAAGATCCTGACAAAATAATTGCCGTGCGTCATGGCAGTCCACTGGTGATTGGCAAAAGTGCCGGCGAAAATTTTGTGGCATCTGATCCCATGGCGCTTTTGCCCCTGACGAGAGAATTTGTTTATCTCGAAGAAAATGACATTGCCATTCTGGATATTTCTGGTGTGAGCATTCTGAATGGCACTGAAAAAAACGGCAAACCTGTCTCCCGTTCTGTTCATGTTCTGACAGAGCAATCTGATTTTACAGATCGTGGCGAACATCGGCATTTCATGCGTCAGGAAATTTTTTCCCAGCCTCGCGCGATTCTGTCCTGTCTTTCGGGCAGTTTTCCAGAAAAAATTCCGGGCCTCAACAATATCAGCCATATCTGCTTCATTGCCTGTGGCACCAGTTATCACGCAGCCCTTGTCGCTCGTTACTGGCTGGAGGAGATCGCTGGTATTGCCTGTTCTGTTGAGATTGCCAGTGAATACCGTTATCGCAACGCTGTGATTCCGGAAAATACCCTGGCTGTTTTTATCTCCCAGTCTGGAGAAACAGCAGACACGCTGGCAGCACTTCGTCTGGTCAAAGAAAAAACTGCCACTCTGGCCATCTGCAATGTGGCAGAAAGCTCTCTGGTGCGCGAAGCTGATTCGCATTTTCTGACGCGTGCTGGTGCTGAAATTGGTGTTGCTTCCACCAAGGCATTTACCACCCAGCTGGTGGCACTCTTGCGGCTTGCATTCGAAATTTCCGGACAGACACAAAAAATGCTTCCGCAGTTGTTGCAACTGCCTGATATTATCAGGGAAACCCTAACACTTGATGAAAAAATCAGACTGCTCGCAAGCCAGTTCACCACAAAACATCATGCGCTTTTTATGGCACGCGACAGCCTTTTTCCGATTGCTCTTGAAGGCGCGCTCAAGCTGAAAGAAATTTCCTATATTCATGCCGAAGGTTATCCGGCAGGAGAGCTGAAACATGGCCCACTGGCGCTCGTTGATCCTGACATGCCAGTGATTGCGCTTGCACCAAACAATACGCTGTTTGCAAAAATCTGCTCGGGTCTTCAGGAAGTTTCCGCCCGCGGCGGCAGGCTGTATGTGCTGACGGACAATCCCAAAGCCATCACGACGATGGACAAAAATATTGAAGTGATTGCGGTGCCCAAAACAGACCCTCTGCTCGCACCGATTGTTTATACCATTCCCCTGCAGCTGCTCGCCTATCATGTCGCGGTACTGAAAGGCACAGATGTCGACCAGCCAAGAAATCTGGCAAAGTCGGTGACAGTTGAATAGAACTTGGAACTTGGAATTTGAAATTTCTTCCAAATCTCATGGATTTGTTATAGGATTTGATTTCAGCACACGGAGGTGTTGTCATGAAGAGACAATGGAATTTTCTGGCCGCTTCTTTTTTCCTGCTCTCCCTGATTTTCCCCTCGGCAGGTGCAAATACATCCTCCGCATCATGGCAGCACCCTGGTGTGCTGGTCAGCCAGCAGCAGCTTGATTTCATCAAACAGCAGGTCAATGCGCATGTACAGCCTTATTATGGACAATTTCTGAAGGCGCAGGCCAGTCCAATTGGCTCATTATCCTATACACCAAAAGGACCATACCCTGGGGGTGTCAACCAGTGCGGATCCTATTCAAATCCGGATCAGGGCTGCTCGGACGCTGATTCAGATGGTGCCGCTGCCTATATTCAGGCTGTGCTCTGGTACATCACGGGCAACCAGAAATATGCCACGAATGCCATTAACATCATGAATACCTGGGTTAGCAGCTTCAAGGGATTTGCCGGATACACAACTGGCTATCCCTGCCCCGCAGGCACTGACTGCTCCAATGGTCCCCTGCAGGCAGGCTGGGACAGTGAAAAATGGCCGCGTGCCGCAGAAATTATCCGCTACGCCAATGGCGGCAGCGCAGGCTGGGCAGCAACGGATATTACTGCTTTTTCAAACATGTTAAAAAATATTTATGAGCCCATTATCTATAACGGAAAAGACGGCAATGGCAACTGGGAACTCAGCATGATCGACGGCATGATGGGCATTGCCGTATTCAACGAAGATCTGCCGCTCCTTCAGCATGCACAGACTTTCTGGCAACAGCGTGTGCCTGCCTATTTTTATAATTTCACTATCGATAATCCATTATATCCAGGCACCCATGCCCCATTTCCGCCAGGCAGGACGGGTGGTACCTGGAATGGCCAGCTGATTTTCGATACCAATACAACAGGTGTGGCCCAGGAAACCTGCCGTGATCTGGGTCACACTGAGTATGGGATTGCAGCCGCAATCAATGCTGCCGAAACTGATTATATCCAGAGTGGATTTACTGCAAATCTTTATACTGCAAATGGTGCACAGGAACGCATGATCACATCACTCAATTTGATGGCAGGTCTCGAACTCGCAAAATCTACAACAGCACCCACGGATTTCTGCACTGATGCGGGAAATATAATTAATCTGGGACCCGGTGTGACTTATGTTATTGCATACAATGAATATCACAATCGCCTGAATGATCCGCAAATGGCCGATGCATCAGGCACAACAGGTCTGAATGGTACTTCAAATACTTACCAGTGGATTCAAAACGATTTTCTTTTGTTAAGCGCTCCCTATGATCATCACATGGAAGTTTTTGAAGGCCTCACGCACTATGGGAATGCCCCAACTCCAGTCGATACAGGCACGCTTCAACTTGCAGCGAGCAGTACTTCTGATGCCAACTGCGCAAATGCAGTAGATACACTGACGCTGGATAGCGGTGCAATCAGCAGTTCTTTTACGGTCAGTAATGGATTAACACAGACGCTTTCAACAGGATCCCATTCGCTTTCACTGAAATCTTCGGGAACGGCCATTCCGGCAGGCGGCAGCCTTTCCGGAACCTGTTCCGGAACACTCAGCACATCTGCGGTCACAGTCACCGCAAACCAGACCACCGCAATCACAGCCACCTACCAGTACAAGGCAGCCTCAGGGGGTACCTGTACGTTTGTGTCGCAACCGGTCGTCACCAGTGTTACCACTTGGGGAGCCGATGTGTTTCAGCTTGAAGTAAAACTTTCAGGATTTCCGGTTGAATCCGGGAATATTGCTGTGAATGGCAGCATGGTTATGAAAAACAGTTTCAAACAGTTCTGGAACAATGTCGGATTAACATCGACTTGGACGGGTTCTACCGGAACGCTTTCTGGCAAGTTTTATACCGGTTCGACGTCAGGATCATTTACTGTGGATGGCTACCTGAATGACGGTTCACCCGTTGCTCTCAAAGTCGGCGACAATCCATTACAGTCCATGACTGTCAATGGAGTGACCTGTAGCTGAATCCTGGAAGACAGGTCAATACCGTCATCCACGCCTGCGCGTGGATGACGGTTTTTTTCAGCCTTGCGCTGCCGCAGAAGATGGAGACAGGCGAAATCCCGGCGTGAGAGGCCTGTGCTCTTCGGTCTTTTCTTCAGGCACAACAGATTCGTTCGCAGCGGGCACTGCTGCCATTCTGGTATTGTCTTTTTTTCTGAGTGCTTCCCATTTGTGCTGAAACAGTCCCGCGCTGTTAAAAAGACTGCGTCTTTCTTCCCAGGGTTTCTGGGGCAACTGTGCCCTGCGTTGTTTAACAGCACCAGATTTTTTGAATAACCAGCACGCAAGTGCGGCTCCCAGTCCCGAACCCGCGACGGCTGTGACCAATCCTCCCGCAAAAATGGCCAGATTGTTCCAGCCGATCCCTGCAGCCATCATCACGCCCCCATAAACAACTGCTCCGACGCCCGCAAAGATCGCACCAATGGCAACCCCCACCAAAGCCCCCACCGCCATGCTGAGCAGACAACGTTTGAAATTATGCGAGGGAACATCCGTCGTCAGCCGGACATAAGATTTTTTGAGCTTTTTGGTATCATCATACCAGTTGCCAAGATCCAGATAACCCTGGCTGGAGACAGCCATATCATTACTGCAAATATTGCGCAATGCCTGCATACATTCAAGATAATGATTCACATCAAAAGGAGCATAATTTTTATAATATTTTTCTTGCCCATTCATCCTCAGGGTTTCATAAACCCCCTTCAGGGCAATATAATCTGGATAATCTTTTGCATTGACATCACCCTCCAGCATGAGCGCCATTTTCTCTTCCAAAATTTCCATGACTTTCATCATTTCCCGCGGCAATTCTTCATCGCGTTTTTTTACTATATTGTCAATATCCTCCCTGGTACATTGTGCTGACAAAAACTCAATTTTTTCTGTTGTCATTTTTTTATCCCCTTTATCTGAATGCCGAAAGTCCCGTTTGTGAATGCCCCAGAATCAGCGCATGAATGTCTGCCGTTCCCTCATAGGTTTTGACGGTTTCCAGATTCATCACATGCCGCATCACCCCAAACTCTTCCATAATACCATTGGCGCCCAGCATGTCACGCGCATCGCGGGCAATATCAAGTGCCACCAGTGTCGAATTGCGCTTGATCAATGAAATCACAGGCGTTGCAACTGGCCCCATCTCTTTCAGTCGACCCACCCGCAGACACGCCTGCAAACCGAGCGCAATTTGCGTCTGCATCTCCGCCAGACGATGCTGGATCAGCTGCCGGCCCGCGAGCGGCCGGTCAAACTGCTTGCGCGTCATCACATAATCCCGCGCGGTGTGCCAGCAAAATTCTGCAGCACCCAGCGCACCCCATGCAATACCATAACGCGCACTGTCCAGACAGCTGAGCGGCGAAGACAGCCCATCGGCTTTGGGCAGCATCTGCTCGCTACTGACTTTCACATCGGACATGACAATTTCACCTGTCACCGATGCACGCAAACTCAGTTTGCCATGCATCACAGGCACAGATAGCCCCGGCATGCCTTTTTCGAGAATAAATCCGCGAATGCGACCCGCATCATCTTTGGCCCAGACCACAAAAACATCGGCAACCGGCGAATTGCTGATCCACATTTTGCTGCCATTCAGCACAAAACCTGAACCCTCTTTGCGGGCACGCGCGTTCATTGCCGAAGGATCCGAGCCATGATCCGCTTCCGTCAGTCCAAAACAGCCAATCCAGTCGCCTTTTGAAAGCGGCGGCAGGTATTTTTGACGCTGTTCTTCACTGCCAAAATCATAAATCGCCTGCATCACCAGACTGGACTGTACACTCAAGGCCGACCTGTAGGCAGAATCCACCCGCTCAATTTCGCGTGCAACCAGCCCATAAGCCACCGGACTCACCCCCGCACAGCCATACCCCTGCAGGGTCGCACCCAAAAAACCCCTCTCCCCCATACCTTTCAAAAGCGCCGGGTCAAAAGTTTCATCCCGAAATGCCGCGTTTATTTTCGGCAATAGCATTTCATTTGCGTAATTTTTGGCGGAATCCCGAACCAGGTGTTCTTCTTCGGTCAGCAGCAAGTCCAGCTGCAGGGGGTCTTCCCAACAAAAAGAACGAAAAGAGTGAGAATCAGCTGTCATGTTGCTTCCATTCCCTAAAAAATCGCCCCAGTATTAAAAATCCCTGCGCGCCTTTCAAGTGAATCCGTTAAAATATCTTTTTTATGTCTGGCAAAGGGGCGGGGAAGTCATGGATCAGCTGGGTCTTGTTTTCAGACAGTTCCATCCAGACAATCTCTTCCGGGCAGCCGTCCTGCTGGTGGGTGGCTGGTTTCTGAGCCGCCTCGCTGCGAATTTTATCGCGGGCAAGCTGAAAACCCGCATGCGGCCGCATCAACTCATGCTGGTTCGGCGCATGATCTTTATCCTGCTGCTGATGCTTTTTCTGGCTTCCGCATTCCAGGAACTCAATTTTCGCATCAGCGCACTTCTGGGCGCGACCGGTATCCTCACAGTCGCAATCGGCATTGCCTCGCAAACTTCCATGTCCAATCTGGTCAGTGGTCTTTTCCTGATTGGAGAAAAACCCTTCGAGATCGGTGACAACATTACCGCAGATGGTATATCAGGACAAATAATATCCATTGATTCCATGTCTGTACGTATTTGTACCCCTGACAATACCATGGTGCGCATTCCCAACGAAATTTTGATCAAGTCTGCATTCACCAATCTGTCCTATTTCCCGACGCGGCGCATCAACCTTCCCGTAAGCATTGCATACCAGGAGTCCATTGATCGCGCCATAAAGATTCTGCTGGATCTTTGTGACAAAAATCCACTCTGTCTTCCGGACCCCGCCCCCAATGTCGTTGTCGACAGTCTTGGAGAATCCGGCATCAATCTTCAGCTGCAGGTCTGGACCCGAACGGAAGACCGCGGCAGTCTGCACAGTCTTTTGCAAAAAGAAATCCGCGAAACATTCGAGCGGGAAAAAATCGAAATTCCCTGGCCTTCAAAAGCACTGTTTGATACTGATCCCGAAAATGGATTTGCCGTGCGCCTGATCTCAGCGAAGCTGCCCTCATGAAAAAAAGAAAAATCCTTTCTGTGGGCTGGCGTGAATGGGTGGCATTGCCGGCACTCGGCATTGATACCCTCAAGGCCAAAATTGACACCGGAGCCCGCACTTCGGCCCTGCATGCCTTTGCCCTTCGGCCTTTCAAAGAGGGAGAAACTGAAAAAATATGTTTCGATATTCATCCATTGCAGCATAATACGGATCTTGTTGTAACCTGTACGGCAGATATCTCTGACCGCAGGATGGTCTCGGACTCGGGAGGACACAGGGAAATGCGTTATGTCATTCGCACACCGATGACCCTTGGCCAGAGGACCTGGTCTGTTGAAATTACCCTGACAGAGCGCGACAGCATGCAGTTTCGCATGCTGCTTGGCCGAAGGGCGCTCCGCCGGAGGTATTTGGTGGACCCGGGCAAATCATTTATCCGTTCAGGCCTGCCAGAAACATCACCAAAGGGTTCCCCATGAGAATCGTCATTCTTTCCCGCCGCAAAGACCTGTATTCCACAAGGCGGCTGCTTGAAGCCGCGAAGCTACACGGCCACACAGCCGATGTGGTGGATACCCTGCGCTGCTACATGAACATCACCTCCACCAGACCCTCCATTCATTATCGCGGCACCGAACTGCCCCCGCTTGATGCCGTAATTCCGCGCATTGGCGCTTCCGCGACATTTTATGGGTCGGCAGTCGTTCGCCAGCTGGAAATGATGAATGTGTTTTGTGTGAATGGTTCAACAGCCATCACCCGTGCACGTGACAAGCTTCGCTGTCACCAGCTTTTATCCAAAAAGGGAATTGGATTGCCCATCACCGGATTTGCACACTCCCTTGATGAGATTCAGGACCTGATTCGCATGGTGGGCGGCCCCCCCCTGCTGATCAAGTTTCTGGAAGGCACCCAGGGCATTGGGGTGGTCCTTGTCGAAACAGCCAAAGCTGCCCGCAGCATGATTGAAGCCTTTCTGGGGCTCAAGGTGAATATTCTGGTTCAGGAATACATTCGCGAAGCGGGCGGCGCGGATATCCGCTGTTTTGTGGTGGGCAAACAGGTCGTGGCCGCCATGCACAGACAGGCAAAATCTTCCGAGGAATTTCGCTCCAACCTGCATCGGGGTGGCACCGCAACCCCCATTGAGATCACCGCCGAGGAACGTACCATGGCCATTCGTGCCGCGCGGATTATTGGCCTGCATGTGGCAGGTGTCGACATTGTCCGCTCAAATCGCGGACCGCTTGTGATTGAAGTCAACGCTTCTCCTGGCCTTGAGGGGATTGAAAAAACCACAGGTATTGATGTGGCCAGCAAAATCATCGAATTTGTCGTTCAGGGCACCCACAGGCATGCAATGCCGGGATAATTATAACAGGGTTGCGCGAAAATCTGTGGCAAGGCGTTTCAGGTCCAGCTGGTTCAAAAACAGTGAATAACACATCCAGGCACTGAGAGCTGCAATATCACGAAACTGCGGAGGCATGAACTTTGGCGGAACAATCAACCCTTCCCTGACAAGATCCACGATAATATGAATGTCTTCAAGCGTGGTTTTGCCTGCAAACAGCAGGGGGATGCTTGCAACCAGCCCCCGCTGCACCGCAAGGCGAATATAATTGTAAATCAGAATAAACCCCTTGCTGTAGGAAAGATCCTTGGTAAAGGGACCACCCCCCTCCGGGATACTGCCACGAAAGACCCTTGCCGCTGCATGGTAGCTGTCCGTTTCATTCATGCCCTGATCAAGATAAAAGTGCCAGACATCCAGAAAATTCGCGCCATCTTCTGCCATGTTCACGCCAATAATACGGTTGGTGAGTCTTTTCAAACGGCCAGGCCAGGAAGAAAAAGTGAAAATTTCGGAGATAATGGCAAGGCCTTCCTGGGTGATGGTCGAAGAGGGCGGACCCTTGCTCAAAAAAGTACAGACTGGTTGGGCCATCCCGTTCAGGGTGGTCCCCAGATGAACCCATCCTTCATGGATTTCAAATACCCTGACCTCCCGTTCGCTGAAAAGATGGTCCTTCTGGATGCGCAGACGATCCGCACCTGCTGCAGCATCTGCCAGAATGCCGTCCCCCAGCATCACGCGGGGGGTATGTTCCGCATCAGAAAAATATTTTCCGAGGCGTTCTGACAGTATGGCGACCACTTCCTCGCTGGTGATCTTTTTCTCATCCATGCCGGTTTCGACCTGGTCGCGAATATTGCCCAGCGTTGTGCTCACAAGATCAGCGAGATTTCGGAGCGTCGGTGCCCCCGCATGAAAAGCATCCCCGGAACTGCCATAAAGCCTTTGCGAAACTTCAGTAAAACGCGGAGTGCCCCGCGATATCAGCAGGTCAACCACGCTGCAGTATTCCTGGCACATGCGCTGCATGATGCTGCCCACGCCACTGTACTGTCCCAGCGTTTTGCGGATGCTGCGTTCAATTTCACGAAATTCTTCTATTTTTTCATGTGGATCAAACTGGAGGGGGTTTTTGCGCTGATAATATTCCGGATCGATGGCAGGCAGTTTTTTGCCCTTGTGCTGAAAAAATTTTTCCGCGACTTCCTGATCCCATTTAATGGCATCCAGAATGCGGATAGGTTTTTGAGCGAGCACTATTCGTTCAGAAAGCTCTCGAATGATTTTTTTGTATTCTTCTTCCCCTGCAATCTGCATGGATGGCCCGCCCTGGCCTGCTCACTGTTCCAGTTTAACAGCAACGGGACCCATCCTGCAAGAAATCTGACAATTAATCAGTCACCTGCCTGTCTTGCGAACAGGGCGATGCGCCTCTCCTCCGCTTCGCGACAGCTGACACAAAGGGAAAACCCCAGCTCGCGTCTGGCCAGCGGGATGGTTTCCCCACAGGAAATGCATTCCGGGGGTCCCATTTTCACAGGCCCCTGCTGGCGCAGCCGGTAGAGCACGCTGGAGACTTCATTGGCAATCAGGTCATTTGCCATATCTGCTTCATCTGCCATGGCAGCCACTCCCACAAAAAAGGAGCGCAGATTATAGGCAATCAAAAAAGAATGTCCAGCGGCTATCTGTTTCTGTAGAGTTATTTCCTGCTTTTTGTTTGGATCAGAGTCATGCCTCCTGTACCTGATATTCTTCAGATTGCCGTGCCCGTGCCCCTGCGCCGGCATTTTGACTGGCTGGCGCCTGCGGAATATCCACGTGAGAACCTGCTCCCGGGCATCCGGATACAGGTTCCCTTTGGAAAACGTGAGCTAACCGGGATTTTGCTGAATACGGCTTCCCGTTCTGACCAGGAGACCGGGAAGCTCCGGCAGGCGATTCGTGTGATTGATGAGGTACCGGTACTGGGACCCATGCTACTGGGATTGGGCCTGCGCATGGCGGACTATTACCAGACGCCTGTGGGTGAAGCACTTTTGGGGATGCTGCCTGCATTGCTGCGCCAGGGAAAACCCAGAGGCGATCTTCTTCCGCAGACTTCTTCTTCCAGTCTTCACGTCGAAAGTTCTTTGGTCCCGAATGCGGACCAGCAGGCCACGCTCGATGCCATTGCTGGGGCTGGTGATGCTTTCAATGTTTTTTTGCTGGAAGGCGTGACAGGCAGCGGCAAAACAGAAGTATATCTTCAGGCGATGGAAAAGGTATTACTGGCCGGAAAACAGGTGCTGGTGCTGGTACCGGAAATTGGACTCACGCCGCAAACGCTCGCGCGCTTTCGGGAGCGGTTTTCGCTGCCGGTTGTAGCCCTGCATTCCAGAATGAGTGAAAAAAAACGTCTGCAACACTGGCAGATCGCTGAGGCGGGCATTGCACGCATTGTCATAGGAACACGTTCAGCGATTTTTACACCCCTGCTGAATCCTGGGCTGATTGTCATTGACGAAGAGCATGATACGTCATTCAGGCAGCAGGACCATTTTCGTTATCACGCGCGGGATGTTGCCATTTTGCGGGCGCAAATGGAGGGGATCCCGGTGATTCTGGGCTCTGCCACGCCGTCTCTTGAGAGCCTGCACAATGCGCGGGCCGGCCGTTACCGGCATCTTTGTCTTTCAGGACGGGCGGGGGGTGCCAGTCTGCCAGTTTTTCAGCTGACCGACATGCGAAGCCAGCCGGTACAGTCCGGGCTTTCGGAAGCGCTGCTTGCGGAAGTTCGGACGCATCTTTCTGCAGGCAACCAAGTGATGCTGTTTTTGAATCGTCGCGGATTTGCGCCGACCCTGCTCTGTCAGGAGTGTGGCTGGTCTGCCATTTGCAGCCGCTGTGACATTCGCATGACGCTGCACCTTCGGGAAGGGATACTGCTTTGTCATCACTGTGACCGCCGGGCCAAAATCCCGTCCCGCTGTCCGGAGTGCAGGACGGAGGGTCTGCAGGCAACAGGCCAGGGCACAGAGAGACTGGAAGAAAATCTTTCTGAATTTTTTCCGCAGACGCCAATTGTGCGCATTGACCGCGATGCCACGCGCAGGAAGGGCACGCTCGAAAAAGCCTTTGCCCGCATTCATGCGGGGGAGGCAAAACTTCTGGCGGGCACGCAGATGCTGGCCAAGGGGCATCATTTTCCGGATGTGACTCTGGTTGGGATTGTGGATGCGGACAGTGGGCTATTCAGTGCGGATTTTCGCGGGCCGGAGCGCATGGGACAGCTGCTTTTGCAGGTGGCGGGGCGTGCAGGGCGGGCAGAAAAACCAGGGGTGGTGATGATTCAGACCCATCATCCGGATCATCCGCTGCTGACGCTGCTTTTGCAGGAAGGTTATTCTGCCTTTGCGACAGCGCTTCTTCTGGAACGCAAACAGTCGCTGCTGCCCCCTTTTTCATATCTCGCGCTGATTCGCGCCGAGGCTGCCAATGCTCAAGCTGCAAAATGTTTTTTGCAGGAGATGGGGGAACTCATTCCATCGGACAGTACGCTTTCGATACTGGGCCCTGTGCCTGCCCCCATGCCGAAGCGTGCAGGCAGATTCCGTTTTCAGCTGCTGTTACAGGCGAATCTGCGCAGTGTGCTGCATCAGGCCCTGAAAAAGGCTCTGCCCAGAGGGGAAACCCTGCCTTCTGGCAAAAAAGTGCGCTGGTCTGTGGATGTGGATCCGGTGGAAATGGTTTGAGCCGGAAATTGACCCTCCGGGATGGGCCGGCTATACTCGCGGGCTTCACACCTGCCGGGGTGGCGGAACTGGTAGACGCGCCGGACTCAAAATCCGGTGGTGGCAACACCGTGCCGGTTCGATTCCGGCCCTCGGTACCAAAAACAAGACAGAATGTCCCGGTGGCACAGGGGATAGCGCGGCCCCCTCCTAAGGGGCAGGTCGTAGGTTCGAATCCTACCCGGGACGCCATATAAATCCTTAATAATCAATACATGAAAAAAATCTCCTTTTGAAATCTGAAAAAATCCTACCTTGGGTATAACCACAGGTATAACCAAAGCCACCCTTCGCTATCAGCTCTTTATGCAGGTTAGCCCCTAGCCACGCAAATCGGCTCAAATCATTACCCATATCCGAATCTTATGGCTTGAGGTACCATCGCAATTAATCAAGATTAGGCTGCCAGCAAAAATGCTCCAACCAAATAACGAAATTGTTAACATAACTGATTGGCGAGGCGAAGAGGAAAGCCGCATTTTCCCGGTAGGCACTCGAGAAAAAAAGCTCATATTTTGTCCAGCTAATATTTCTCATGCGTTCCTGGAAGAAGGACACCGCTACCTCTTCAAGCTATCCGTGAAGAAATGCCCAGAACAATTCTGGATAGAGATTTTTGCTCACCGGCTCGGCTCACAAATGGGGATTCAGGTGCCCCCAGCTTATGTAGCTTATGATCACAAGAACGGCGAATGCGGCGCATTGATGCGGTGGTTTCTGGAAGAGACCATTTCTCCCGGCGCACAGGCCCCCATACAAGAAAAATATGAAGCAGGAGGAGACTTACTACAGGGCTACATAGCAAACTTTGATCACGAAAAAGGCCTTCAGCATAATTTTGAAACTATCGAAAAAATATTCAAAGAAAAATATAATCAGCTTGACTGGATTCAATACTGGGCAAAAACCTTAACTTTTGACTCTCTAATAGGCAATACAGATCGTCATCAGAGCAACTGGGGGATTATTATTGGTGTAAATGGTAATGCTCGAATAACGCCCGTATTTGATAATGGGACCAGCATGGGCTATGAGATTAAATCTGACCGATTCTATATTTATGAAGATAGCAGTCGTCTTAGATCTTATGTTTTAAGAGGCAAACATCATATGAAATGGAAACTAGAAGATACTTCTCGCAGCCAACATTAAACACATTAGGGCAATAAAAAATGAAATATATTGATCACATTATTGAGCCCAATAAACTGCTAATGACATGGCAGTCATCCAATAAACAACAGCGCACACGCTTTGTTATCGCCGAACTGCGCCGCGCGAATGAAAAAATATCACTTCAATACCTAAATAGCACTAATGACTTCCAGGAAGCTTGCAACCTTGGGTTTGAATCCTACCCGGCTTTCCGTGAACTTAATAAAGTTCACGAAACTGGAGTCATGGACGCCCTAATGCGTCGTCTGCCCCCAAAAACAAGAGGGGACTATGCGCAATATCTAGAAGGTTTCAGAATCAATACTGACGTAGCCATAAGCGACTTTGCGTTACTAGGCTATACTGGCGCAAGACTCCCATCGGATGGATTTGCTATTATCAA
>Ga0206878_10063_pt1 | contig 45587 bp, 34 predicted proteins | sample Alteio_BWOrgCont_8_FD_152621 | JGI IMG/M metagenome (GOLD analysis project Ga0206878, IMG submission 152621) | Enriched cells from forest soil in Barre Woods Harvard Forest LTER site, Petersham, Massachusetts, United States -... | ecosystem: Environmental > Terrestrial > Soil > Temperate forest >... | reverse complement strand
GCAGTGCAGGAACATATTCAAGGTTTTATAAGCCCGCAAATCCAGCTGTTCGGTCTTGTAAACTCCTCTTGCATCACCATCTGCCAGTTCGCACAGGTGCAATGCCAGTGACCCTTCGTTTTGCTGAACCAGGTTGGCAGATTGCAGATTAAGCTGCCTTTGAATACCCGGAGGTATTACATAACTTACTGGGGTGCGGCCCGCGTTTTCTTCCAGGTTAACACCATACATATCAAAGGTTGGATTGCTTTCATCATTAGGAATATAATCACCCGGGGTAAGAAGACTGCCTGTGTATTTACGCCAGTCATCTCTTACAAATTCCAGCTGCCCAAAACGACATAAAACAGGTTTGTCAAAACCTTTAAAATACATACGCACAAAGCGTATAGACTTAAAATCGGCTATGGGCCCCACCTTGCGTATGTAGTCGCTAATAGGTATTTTAAACTGGTACCAGGTTACTGTTTTTGGATTACCATTGGCAGCAGTTATAGTTGTTGTAAAAGCATTGGTGATATAATTATTACCTACGTTGTTTGGATTAACCTGGCTGTGGGTCATCTGCACCTGGTACTCGTAATACGTTTCGTCCTGGCTAAGTGTATTATCCTGGTTAATATCCTCTGTGTTTGGTAGTGTGGATTCTGTAGTTGGATAATCGCCTCCAACCGGATTTAAGTTTTCATATTGCAATGATGTGGGAGAATTACCCTCGAGGCCGTTGAATTTCATATAGCGGCCTAGAACACCGGAATCGGCAGCATCATAACGATCATCGCGATAGTAGTTGTAATCATCAGTGGAGGGATCTGCCAATGCATTTTGATATGCTGTTGAGTTTGTTCCGAACTTAGCAGCTATAGCGCGAAGATAACCTGCAAAGAAGCTTCTTTCTGAACTATCCACCAAACCATCAAGCCCTATATCCTGGAAGGGGCGGGTGGTATTATCGTTGTCGAACGCATTTACCAAAGATGGGTTTATTGGAACCCTTCCCCAGCTTGTTATAGTATAGGGATTATTAATATTGGCAGGGTTAACCATATCTGTGGGGTTGGTTGGTAAGCCATTTTCAAAACTTTTTTCTCCGTCTTTAAGTACATCTTCAGATACATCGCCCAAGTCAAAATATAATGTACCCGTACTATTCCAGCTTGCTGTCGGAACATCTGAGTTATAAGGATCCATCATCCAAAACTCTATAAAGCCAATATTATCAGTTTCAAAGTCTGTTTCCTGTATGGGACGCATAATGCCGCCCCAGCGGGTTGTAGGATCTGCAAGGTTGCCATTGCCAGAAGGATCGAGACCCATAGATACTTTTGTAGGCCCTACATCATAGTTATAAGGTCCCTTTAACGTAGGATAGAAGCCCACGTTCAATACAGGAAGGTTAATAGGTGTGCCTGTGGGCGATTGTTCCTGGGGGAATAACTCTGTTTGAAGTACCATACGGGTGCGGTTATCAGACATATCGTTAAGAGTGATGTTTGAAGGCGTAAGCCCGCTTGTTTGTTGCTGGAACAGGGGATCAACTGTGTACCATGTCATTTTGGCTCTGTTGAACCCGGCCATGGTATCATTATATATGGCTTCGGGGAAAACATTGGGCTGTAATTGTGGCACGCTGGCGAGGGACCAACTATAAGGCTGTGATATATCTATAAAACTTTCGCTGCCTTCAAAGTCATCAATATAGGCAGTACCTGTAGAGCCAATATATGCAGGGTGGCCGGGTATCATGGCTGCAACCTCTGTGCTGGTTGTAATTTCAGAAGGCGCTTTGGTGTGAATAAAAGGCAGGGCATCTATCCATCGTGTAAGAAACGGGGCCTGGGTTTTAAAGTCTTCATTCAGGCCTATCATGGTGTTAGACACGGGTTCCTGGCCTATACTTACTATCTGTGTAAGCGGATGCTCCGTATAATTTACAATAGTAGCGCCCAGGTTAAAGTCTTTCGATACCATGTAATCGAAGTGGGCGCCTGCATACGTTTTAGATTCAATGCTGAACAGGGCATTGTTTTCTAATGATATCTGTATAGGTGTGCCGGAACTTAGCAGGCCCTGGTTAAGTATTTTAACCCGCCCTAAAGTATAATCCACAGAGTAGTCTACGTTCTCTGTAAGCTTTATACCGCCTGCAGTAACCAACACTGAACCCTGCGGCACGTTTAAGGCGCCCAGAGAGATATCGGAACTTGCCGATGACTGAAAACTTCCGCGTATCCAGTATCGATCCAGGTTGGGCTGTTGTTGGGCTGTAACCAGCACCGAATCGTAAAGCGCCTGGTATACCAAAGTACTGATTAGATCCTGGTCACCGCTTCGGGTAAGGGTATTGGTGAGCGATTTACCAAAGGGCTGCACGCTGGGAAAGATGATCAAACCATTAGCCCCATCAATGGTTACCCCGTTAATAAAGTCAAACAATCCATCGGGGTATCGATCTCCCTGCTGGTCCAACTGATCCAGTTTAAATACTTCGAGCAATAATTTGTCTTTTATATTTCCGGCAGGAAAATAGGGTATATCCACACCCGTAGCAGGATTGGAGTACCATATGTTCAACAAAAAGTTTTGTGAGTTAACCTGGTAAGAACCCAGCGCGTATATATTTTTCATCATCAGTTGCCATATCGGCACCTTGGGGCTTACGTTGGTGCTTTTAAGCATTTTCACCATCAGCTCGTTGCCAGGCGCCACACCATCTGTAGAGAACTGCCCCACCTGGTAAACGTGACCATTGTATGTATACTGGTATGCTACGGCCAACACCTGGTCGTAGTTAAGAGGCTGCCTTAAAGAAATGTATCCCAGCTTAGGATTAAGGGTATACTCAGAGGGTGACAACATACGCGCAAGATCTATCTTTTCAAAATCTGTTACTTGCTGAAACCCCTCACTTTGCAATGTTCCAATAGACATAACCGGATTTAATATGTTAATGTTTCTGCGATACTGGTTAGAAGGGTTGAGTGAGTTGATAGTATCGGAAGGTGGATAAAGCCGGTTAGTAACATATCCCGGGCTCATGCTTACTTCGTGCGGGCTGGTAAGGTTGGGGCCGCTTTCACCCAGATCGCTGTATGCAATAATATCGCGGGTGTTTTGGGTTTGGGTGGATGTATTGGTCACCCACACTTCTATCTTGCTAATTGCTGCGGTAGTGTTTACAATAGGAAGATGGCCCAGCACAGAATCGTAATTCTGTTCGAAGAATAAGGAAAGAAAGTAGTGCTGGTTGGCTTGGTACTGATCTACTTTAACATTGAACGAGCTTGTTTGAGAACCATTTTGCACCGTAATAGTTTTTTTATCGCCTTTTTCCTGGGCATACACCAGTGTAGCGGTAAGACGACCAAACTGCAACTTGGTTTTAATACCAAAAAGGCTCTGGCTACCTGTGATGAGTGTTCCCGGCAAGTTGAAGGAAACATTACCTGCATCTATGCTTTTAATAATATCATCTTCGTGGCCGGTATAGCCCAGCTTCATCTGGTTCTGAAAGTCAAAAGTGGCCTTGGTGTTATAGCTTGTCGATAGCTTGAGCTTATCGCCTATTTCACCCACCACGTTCAGCTGTATATTCTCATTAAAATTAAATGTGGTTAAACTTCTTTGCACCACAGGCAGCGCAGGATTCTGGACTTTTGAATTATTAAAACCAAAGGTTAATTCTGCCGAACCCTGCGGGCGTATGTTAACGGTGTTAGAACCGAATATCATTTCAAAAGCTTTGCCACCAATGTGTATGGGTGGTATAAGGCCTTTCTGCTGCTGCTGTGTAAGTGAGGTGGCTGCTACTTTCTGCTTAAAGTAATTGTGTTCGGATTGGTTGAAAAGGTAATCCTCGTATTGATCGGAGTCCATCTCTGTAGGTGTGCGGTAATCCAAGGAACCCATCTTTTGGGTAATGTCGTACTGCCCTGTTTTTGGGTCATACTGCACATCTGTTTTAATATTAGAAGGAGTGGAAAGCCTGAGTCCCCCGTCAGGAGCATATAAGGGGTTCTCGTAAGAATCTGAAAAAGGATAAGGAAGATTATGACTTTGGCGCAGGGTATCTGTATCTGCCCGGTGCGCACGATGCGACCAGTTTGACCAATCAATTCCGTTCCCCTTTGCGTTATAGAAGCAAAGCAGCAAAAGAACCCCGATTGTGAGTAAGGCGTATTTACTTTTTGATGTCAATAGTCTCTTATCTTAACCAAGAGGGTAGAAATGCTGCATCAAGAGTATTTAATTGATTAGTAATTAGAAAAGGATGACGAAATTAGAAATTTTTCAATACTTTTTTCACTAAATCTTCAAGCGATATCGATTCTCCCTCTTCTTTAAGGGTTTTGTCTATGGCTTTTTCTGCTGCATTAGTTGCAAAACCAAGCGTTTCCAAAGCATTTAACGCCTCGTTCTTCATTTTATTATGTATTCCACCAAATGCTGGAGTAGTGCCGAAGCTGGCCTTGCCCATTTTGTTCTTAAGATCAATGATAATGCGTTGTGCAGATTTTTCTCCAATACCTTTGATAGAGGTCAGTTTAACTACATGGCCTGTTAAAATTGCCTGTTGTATATCTGCAGGTGACATGGAAGAAAGCATTATTCGGGCTGTTGCTGCACCCACACCCGAAACGCTGATCAAATCGCGGAACATGCTCCGTTCTTCTTCATCGGCAAAGCCATAAAGCAGGTGGGCATCTTCTCTCACCGTAAGGTGAGCAAATAATCTGCATTTGCCGCTTTCGGGTATTTTAGAAAAGGTATTAAGTGAAATATTTAGCAAGTAGCCAATGCCATTGCAGTCTACCACCACATAGGCCGGGTTTTTCTCCACTACATTTCCCTCAAAGTAAGCGTACATATCCTTTCTCTATTAGATTTCTTAATTTTTAAGAGACCTAAAGATATAAGAAATTATGATAAGGGTATTTTAAGCAGGGATTGAGCTATAAAAAGTATGATACAGCATGTCACCTAATTCTTTGGTTGCATTGGTGATTATTTAAACACAACCTTCTTATGCAGTATGCTATAAACCTTACCCCATAACTTAGATTCTATCTGTATAACCTCAGTATTATCAGTAAATTCTATTGTTAATTCTTTATTGTCGTTTTTATCAGCAGTATATGAAACTGATTTAATATCAGAATACGGATGTACAGTCGGTTTGGACCAAAACTGAAAGGGAAAATCAATTCTAATGCCCTTATTATTTATTGCATATCTCTTATGCTTGAACATAAGGAGAAATGGAAGAACAAATACGAAAGTACCTATTCTCATGATTTCATAAAACAAAGAATGAATGGTAAAAAAAGCAAGCTCTATACCAATAATCATTAATAATGCAACAAATACATTCCCAGATATTATTATTTCCTCTCCACTATCTGCTTCCATAAATGTTCAAATATGAGATCTTGATGTAATGTCAGTATTCCTCCACTAATCGCAGCTCAGCGGATACGAAGAATTCCGTCTTTCCTTTCTCAATCTTAACCTCAACCTTTACTTCCCTCTAGCTTGTGCATCAACCACGGCTATGGTAATCATGTTTACAATTTCGCGAACAGAGCATCCCAATTGCAAAATATGAACAGGTTTTTTCATGCCAAGCAAAATTGGACCAATGGCTTCGAGGCCGCCCATTTCCTGCATTAGCTTATACGCAATATTACCCGATACAAGATTTGGGAATATGAGAGTGTTAACGTTCTTGTTCATCAGTTCTGAGAAAGGGAATTGTTCCTTAAGCAGATCATTGTTCAGAGCGAAATTGGCCTGTATATCACCATCTACAACCATGCCGGGATATTTTTCATGCAGTATAGATACCGCCTTTGCTACCTTATCTGGTATCTCTCCTTTCACTGATCCAAAGTTGCTGTATGAAAGCATTGCAATACGTGGAACAATGTTTAACTGGCGTATGCTTTGTGCGGTGAGTGCTGTAATTTCTACCAGCTCATCTACTGTAGGGTCAATGTTCATGGTAGTATCTGCAAAAAAGAAGGGGCCTTGCTTGGCAAGCAAAATATACATACCGGCAACTCTTTTAACGTCGGGATGAACGCCAATCGTTTCAAGTGCAGCCTTTATAGGATCGGCATATTTGCGGGTGATGCCTGATATCATTACATCTGCAACTTCGGTTTCCACCATCATAGCACCAAAGTAATTTCTTTCTCTCATCACCTTGCGCGCTTCGAAAAGTGTCCATCCTTTTCTCTTTCTTTTTTGGTAAAGTACATCGCCGAATTTATTCCTGCGGTCTTCTTCAGATGCGCTTCTTGGGTCAACAATTGGAATATCATCCAGGTTTAAATTATATTCTTTAATGAGTGCATCTATCTTTTCTTTATCACCTAAAAGAATAGGTTTTGCTACACCTTCATCCTTTACTTGTTGTGCAGCTTTTAATATTTTGTAGTGATCGGCCTCTGCAAAAATTACACGCTTAGGGTTTTGTCTTGCCTTGTTAGTAAGACTCTTAAGCAGGTCATTATCCAGCCCCATGCGGCTGATGAGGGCCTGTTTATACGCATCCCAATCGGGTATATTGCGTTGTGCCACACCCGAATCAATCGCTGCCTTGGCTACTGCAGGTGGCACAGTGGTAATAAGGCGGGGATCGTTGGGTTTGGGTATGATATATTCAGGACCGAAATTAAGGTTGCGCGAGCCATAAGCCAGGTTCACCGATTCGGGCACAGGTTGTTTTGCGAGATCGGCAATGGCTAATACTGCTGCCATTTTCATAGCTTCGTTAATGCTGGTGGCCCTCACATCCAATGCACCGCGGAAAATAAATGGGAAGCCCAAAACATTATTCACCTGGTTAGGATAATCGGAACGGCCTGTTGCCATAATTACATCCTTACGTGCTTCAACCGCATCCGGGTATGGAATTTCCGGGGTAGGGTTAGCCAGCGCAAATACAATGGGGTTGGCAGCCATGCCTTTAAGCATTTCTTTGTTTACCACATTACCTTTAGAGAGACCTATGAACACATCGGCTCCTTTCATTCCGTCACCAAGATCTTTTGCTTTTTTATCGTTTACAAAAAACAGTTTTTCCTCTGATAAATCATTCCTTTCTTTGTTCAACAAGCCTTTGCTGTCGAACATCCATATATTCTCTTTTTTAGCTCCTACAGCAATGTACAAGTGGGCGCATGATATAGCAGAAGCGCCTGCTCCGTTAATTACAATTTTAACCTTGTCTATTTTCTTTTCGGCAATTTCCAGTGCATTGATAAGCGCAGCAGCAGATATGATAGCCGTACCATGCTGGTCATCATGCATGATAGGAATAGTGAGTTCCGCTTTCAGCCTTCTTTCAATTTCAAAGCATTCAGGCGCTTTTATATCTTCCAGGTTTATGCCTCCAAAAGTGGGTGCAAGAGCTTTCACTGTTTGTATAAATAGTTCAGGATCGCTGGCATCGAGTTCTATATCGAACACATCTATATCCGCAAATATTTTAAAGAGTATACCCTTGCCTTCCATCACCGGTTTGGCAGCTTCGGGGCCTATGTTACCTAAGCCCAGCACTGCAGTGCCATTACTTATTACGCCCACCAGGTTGCCCTTGGCTGTGTATTTGTATACGTCTTCTTTATGGTCTGCAATTTTAAGGCAGGGTTCTGCTACGCCGGGAGAATAAGCCAGGGAAAGATCCCTTTGAGAGCTGTGAGGTTTGGTAGGTATTACTTCTATCTTTCCCGGGCGACCCTGGGAGTGGTATTCTAATGCGTCTTCTGTGCTGATCTTTGCCATAGGTAAATAAATATGCTGTGTATGCGATAACAAAGATAAAAAAGAACAGCTTGGCCTAACTAGAAACGGTAAGCTATGAACTATGAGTTATTGGCCTACAATGCATCTCCTTTTAGAGTATAATAACAAACAGAGTGTCAGAAAGAATACTTAAAAATCCAGGGAAAGAGATAAGTAGCTGATGGGAGTTGTAGAAATAGCGCCATTGCTTATTCCCCAGGCTTCATCAAAACGAATAAAGTAGCCCAGCAAGCGGGAACGTACACCACCGCCAAAGCCCTCTACATAAGGGTTTTGTTGGGTAGACAATATTACGGTTATAGGATTACCGGGGGCGCTTACTACAACCGTGTTAAGGGCATTCTGGCTGGAATATGGATTTGGGCCTGCCCATGCAGTTCCGACGTCAAAGAAACCAATGATCTGGAAGTTATTCAGGAAATCTGACTTAAGCGGACGGTTGAATAAGTAGTGAAAAATGGGCCAGCGTATTTCGTTGTTGAGTAATGCGAAACTATTACCATCCCTTATATTTTGGTCAAAGCCACGCAGCGGAACAGCCACGGTTTGAAACGCGAAGTTCTCGCTTGAGGAAGGAGTTATGTTGCTGTTAAATTGCGGGTTGAACCAGCCATCTACACCACCCATATAATACAACAGTTCTTCTTGCCCGAATGAGGTGCTGGCTGAAAAGCGTACGGCCCATATAAGGTCCCTGCTTATTTCCTGGTAGTAGCGTGCATCCACTCCTAAAATGTACATGTTGGAGTTGTGCTGAAGCACATTGTTGTAGTACTGTGCAAATATTTTGGCTTTGAAACCATAATTAATATTGAGTTCCAGAGGCCGCGTGGCATCGAAAACGTAATCCAGTTCTCCATGTGTCCACAGAGCATCACCATTGGGTTGCTCAAGGCTGGGCTGATCTTGTGCAAGATAAATGGTCTTATCATTTCTAACTCCAAGGCTTCCTTGTACCCTAGCTACTTCACTAAAGGGCCAGCTTAAAATATAGGTAGCCTCGTGGGTATATATTTTTGTAAGGTCGCCATTTATAGGTGAAGTTACGTTGAGTTCAGCATCTCTGTGCAATATCAGTTGCTTATCTAGCCTGTGAGAAAGATCCCTGAAGCTTAAATAATATTCATTGCTGTTAAAATCAAGCGAAAGGCGCACTCCTCCGTCTATCTTGTAATCTTCAAACAGGTCAGATAAGCCAACTTTAAGGAAGCCGTCAATGCCGGGATCCTGGTATGGTCCGCCAGTATAAGGCTGGTAAGATGCATTGAGAAAACTATTATCAAGTTGTGTAAGCACAAAGTCTGTAGAAAAGCTTACATGATAATTCTCTCTTTCCAGTGTCCTCTTGCGTTTAAGGGTGTCCTTGTGTGTGGTATCAGCAGTATGCGTGATATTAGGTGGCGCATTAAATGAGATGGTATTGCCGGCAGCTTTGTTAAGCTGGTTTTGGTCAAAGGAGTAATCGTTTATATCTACCGGTTTGTTGGCAGGGTTAATGTGTGTAGTATCTTTTGTGGCTTTGCTTTTCGCGGTATCTGCCGGATTAACTTTAACTACCGGCGGAATAATTGTAGTAGTTGGATATTTAATTACGATAGAGTTCGTATCGTTTTTAACCACCTTGGCAAGTGAGTCGTCATACCTTCTTTTCTTCTGGTCAGCTAAAAAGTGCGACATATACGCTGTGCTTCTTGGCTGCACAGGTATTGTCGCGGTGGGACTGCTCGGCAAGGTATCCTGGTACATCCAGTATCTGCCTTTGTAAAGCATAACCTGGGTGTAATTTTTAAGAGAAAGAGGGGCATCCTGTTCGAGTATATTGCGGGTGTAATCGGTAACAGGGTAGGAGTGCACAATGTAACGGTAGTGAGAAGAGGTATCTACAAAGCTTATGGTACTATCCACATAAGCGAGGTAGCGGTTAATAATACCCGTGGCATTACTTAAATACGATACATAATTTCCACTATAACCATCAGGCTCTGTTTCGTCCACATCGGGTGTGTTGGTTATCCTCCTAAGTTGGTTGGAATGTGTGGCATAATTGTAAATAAATATATCACTATGCTTTTGCATCTTGTGGTAGTCGCCGCCTAAACGTAATGAGTCATCAGGTCTGTTAGAACTGAATATTATTTTGGTGGAATGATCTATAAACCGGGGGTTCATATCATCATACACATCCTTTGTTATCTGCTCATATCCGTTTGATCCTGCAGTGAAAACAAAAATATCCGTCTGCCCATCCTGCACGGCCGACATAACAAATTTAGTGCCATCATCGGCATAAGAGAAGTCAAGTATCTTTTCGAAATTAACTATCCTTCTCCATTGTAATTTATGATCAGCCAGGGTATAGGTGTACAGTAAAAGTTTACCCTCTTTTTCATTGATGAGTGAAAAGAGTTCACCACTGGGATGCCATGCCACCAAAGGATATGAATAGTCGAGTACCCTGTTTATTTTGTGTCCCTGGGTGAGAATAACTTTTTTCTTTTGTGTCTGCAGGTCGTATAACCAAACTTTGTCTTTGCCCATTTGATTGGTGGTGTATACCACATACCTGCCATCGGGACTGGTTTTAAGGTGATAATATACACGGGTTTTTTTAGGTTTTTTAAGAAGAGGCGTTCCCTTAGGCATGCTCTCCGCTATGTTATCTTTTTTGTATTGCTGGTTGTAATAATTATACCAGTCGGCAGTAAGCGCTTTAAGAGATGTACCAAGAACAAATAAAAAGGCGCTTTCAATGCTGCGGCTGGTGCGGGTAAGGTATAATATGTTGGGAATAACAGTTTCTCCATAAGTCTGCGCTATATAGTTCCATACGGAAAGCCCCGCATAAGTTGCATCTAATCCAGTAAGGTGGCTGAACTTTTTATAACGGCCCGAAAGTACCCCATCGCGCACATGGTTATCTATTTCCGGGTTCCATCCTCTGCCCATCCATTCAATAAAACCCTGTTCAAACCATGGAGGTATATTCATCAGTGCAGAACTACGAATAACGCTGGTAATGCCTCCTCCGTACATCATGCCCTGGAACATGATCTGAGCTAACCCCAATTTTATTTGTTCGTCAAGCTTTGCATGATCTCCTTCAAAGTATAATATGATTTTTCGTCCAACAATCCTGTTTACTCCGCCCGTGTTATATTGGTCACCATCGCCCAGACCCAGGTTGCTTTCGGCATATTCCGACTGCTTGTTATACACCACAAGTTGAATTTCTCCATCGAGCTGGTAGTCCATGAACGAGGAGATATTATTCAGGTATTCCTTGGTTCTGTCGCCCACATAGCTGGCTATTTTATCACCGCCTAAATAAAAATATACCTTGTATTGCCCGTAGTTATAATAGGTCCAGAGAAAGTTGTCGTACTGCACACGATTTTTACCAAACTCCATTTGCGAGCCGGTATAAAATTGAGAAACGGCAGGGAAGCAAAATGAGAAGGAAAAAAGACAGGTAAAAAAAATTCTTCGTAAAGAGAGCACAACGTAATTTATAAGATGCTAATTTAATACATTTGCGCTAACAGCTACAGGCTATGCTAAATCTCAAGATATTTACCTTCAACCCCTTTGCAGAGAACACATATTTGCTGTATAACGATGTGGGCGAGGCCTTTATTATAGATCCCGGATGCAGCAATCCGGAGGAATGCAATACACTTAGCAAGTTCATAACAGAAAAGAAGCTTAAGCCTGTGCGCCTGTTACTTACCCATGCTCACCTTGACCATATATTGGGTAATGATTTTGTTCACAAAAAATATGGCCTGGCCCCCTGGATGCATAGCAAGGACCTGAACTTATTACATGCTCTTGAATACTCAGCTACCTTTTATGGATTAGACGGAGCAGCCCCTTCACCTGAGCCGGAAGGCTTTTTGGATGATATAGCTATTGTTAAGCTGGGCGACACCGAATTAAAGATAATTTTTGCCCCGGGACATTCACCGGGAAGTATATGCTTTTATTCACCGGCTGAGAAAAAACTATGGGGTGGAGATGTGCTTTTTAGGGAAAGTATTGGCCGCACCGATTTGCCCGGAGGAGATTTTGACACCCTTGCTAAAAGCATACGCACAGGGCTTTTTACCTTACCCGATGAGGTTACTGTGTACTCTGGCCATGGATTGCCCACCACCATTGGGCATGAGAAGAAGCATAATCCTTTTGTGGGGCAGGTAGCTGAGAGGTTTTAAAATTAGTTTGCAATAATAAGTTTCCCGGTACAAACTTGTTCACCTGTTTCAGTAATGATTTTATATAAATATATTCCACTTGGATTGCCTGAGAGATTAATTGAAAATGGAGAGTTAAGAGTTGAGAATTCATTGGAATATATCTTTTCTCCCAGCATATTATAAACTTCGATCGTACTATTCACTTTTAAATTTTCAGTATTCAATGTAAATACACCGTTGGATGGGTTAGGGAATATGTTCACTTCTTCAACAGCAGCTTTTATTTGGTTTACTGATGCTGTTAAATTAGTTAGCTTACGGGTACGGTTGTTATATCTGTCGCCAAGATATATATTACCTAATGCATCCGTAGCAATAAGGCCTGCAGCATTCATTTCGGCAGCTGTGGCCGCACCGCCATCGCCCGAATAACCTGCTACTGTAGTGCCTGCTACGGTATAAATAACACCACTGGTATTTATCTCACGAATGCATGCATTCGAATCGTCTGAAATAAAAATATCACCATGGCTATCTAATGCAATGCCAAAGGGAGCGGATAATTTGGCCAATGTGGCCGCACCGCCATCTCCTGCATATCCCGCAATTCCACTGCCGGCTATGGTATTGATCACGCCATTTGAAGTAACCTCGCGAATACGGTCATTATATGAATCTACTATATATACAACATTGCCAGTTTTATCAACCGCGACTCCTTCAGGAAGGTTTAATTCGGCATCTGTAGCGGGTCCTCCGTCACCCGAATAGGCTCCGGCGTCCGTCCCGGCTTCGTATGCATTTCCGGCAATGGTTGTAATTATACCGCTTGTATTTACTTTGCGAATGCAGTTATTGCCATAATCGGCTATATATACATTACCCGCACTATCAGTCGCAACATCGGTAGGCAAGCAAAGACCGGCAAGGGTGGCTTGACCCCCATCACCAGAATAGGACCTGTAGCCAACGCCTGCATAAGTAGATATAATGCCGCTGGTATTTATTTTACGTATGCAGTTGTTTACCCAATCTGCGAAAAAAATATTACCAATTTCATCAATTGCAATGCCACAGGGGCTGCCTAGCTCGGCAGCTGTTGCTGGCCCACCGTCGCCCGAATAGCCACCACTAGACCAAGTGCCATAGCCGTTACCTGCTATGGTTGTAATTATACCACTTGTGTTTACCATGCGGATACGGTTGTTATAGGTATCGCCAATGTAAACGTTCCCTGCTTTATCTACCTGAACACCGAAGGGGCTAAATAATTGTGCCGCTGTGGCAGAGCCACCATCCCCATTGTATCCATCAGTACCAGTTCCGGCAAGGGTGCTTATGGTATAAGGTTGGGCTTGGAGTGTAAAATAGGATATGTTTAAAATGACTAATAAAAGGAGAGTTTTTTTCATGATAGAGTGGTTTTACTTAAATGGTATAAACAAATATATATAATTATTTACTCATTATGAAGTAAAAATTAGAGGAATCAATTGGAGAAGTTATTACTTCTATAGATAGAGCCTGGCCTTTTATTTAGTCCGTTTTATAATGGCAAACAAACTGCCTGTGTCAGTGTAATAACAAGCTTTTTTCAAACCCAGTAACTTAACGATAAATAAAAAGAACTTGTATAAATTATTGTATTTGTACTGCTGAAGTCTATTAAGTAAAAAGCCTATGTCTGCATATTGTCCAGCCTTTAATAAGCGACTTAATGTTAGGTGGTTGGGCTCAATAGCTCTTTTAAGGGTCGAAGGAGAGAAGTAATATATATGCTCCAAAGGCTTAATCTGAAACCAACGTTTACCCATGAGTTTATGCTGAAAAGAATCGGCGTTTGGAGTGATTAGTGCAATAACCCCGTCAGGATGTAATAGAGAGGATAATCTTTCAAATGTATCCTTAATATCAGGGATATGTTCTAATACATCAAACAACGTGATAAGATGATATTTTTCATTGCTCTCAAACGTGTCGAAGGTTTTGGTATAGGTTTCAATATTCTTTTCTTTCAATAAACTTATCATAGATGGATCCAATTCAATACCCTGTACTTTCCATCCTTTGTTGCGTAATATGTCTAAAAAATAAGCTGAAGCACAACCAATATCCAGGGCATTGCCTTTTTCAACAAAAAGATATGGTTTTATATCGCGATACCATCTTTCAAAATTCTTTTTGCGCAAGTGGGCTGTTGCTTCATAATCCAGGTAGCCATATTGCTGGTTTCTGAAGTAATCACTAGAATATAATTTAGCCAGATCCTCGGTCGCAATGCGAGGATTCACATAAACAAAACCACACTCTTTACATTTAACAATTTTAAAATCCTTGATCTCATAAAGCTCCCTTGTTTTATTGGCGCCACAAATACCACATGGATATTCTTTTTTGTGAAAATTCCCAGACTCCATCTAGTTGGCCGATTTTTGTGTGGTTGCTCTCAACGAAGCTAAATTATTACTAAAAACTGCATTCTTGGGATTAATGGCAAGTGACTTTTGATAATACTCCACAGCTTTTTCATTGTCACCTTTAGCCTGATAAACGGCACCTATATTGCCTAATGCATCGGCAGAATTGGGATTATATTTAAGTGCCGTAATAAAATCATTGTAAGCATTGTTATAATCTTTCTTGTTGAAAAACTGCATACCGGAATTCACGTATATGACTGTGAGATTATTTAAGATATTTCCATTACCCGGTTGTTTGTTTAACACTTTAAAGTAATAGTGAACTGCTTTTTCAGAATTGCCCAGGTTCTGATATGCGGCCCCGATATTAGAGAGAGCCTGAACATCATTTGTATCGCGGTTATAGTTTTTAATAAAATATGAAATTGCACTGTCAAACATGTGCTTGTTAAAGTAAATTACGCCCAGGTTATTTGAAGCCATCGAATAATTCGGACTTAAAGCGATTGCCTTCTGATATACTTTTAACGCACTATCCTGCATGCCATCCTCGTAAAAGCTTACACCCATATTGTAATAAATATCTGCATCCTGGTATATGTTTATGGCTTTATGGAACTCGCTTATGGATAATGCATACAATTGATTTTTTTGAGCCGGGTCCTGTGAAAGTTCTGCTTGTGTTCTGTATTCGCGGGCAAGGGCATCATGTGTACGCGCACTATTTGGTGAAACTATTACACCAGCCTGGAATAAGCTTAAGTTGTTTTTCCACTCCTGGTTTCGGGGGATAAGAATATATGCGTAAACGATCAATACTATGCCCGTAATAAAGTAAAACGAACTTTTATTTTGCCATACTGTATATTTGGGGTTTATCTTAAGAATCTGTGGAATCAATAGGGGTAGAGACATACAAAAGCCTAATGAAGGAACAAATAAAAGTCTTTCTGCAAATGTGGATCCTATTTTAAGCACTAGGTTAGACGAAAGAAAAATAGTAACCAGGTAGAAAAGTATGGAGAATGCATAAACGGATTTCTGCTTACGTATAAGACTCCAGAAAACATAGGCGCCTAATGCAACGTACAATAGTATCGATAAAATAGCTTTTACATTGGTGAGAGATACTATCGATATCTGGTTGTATGAATAATCCCAGCTAAGCGGATAAGGTACTACAAGCATCCATAAATACTTACCCATCATTACGAACTCGGTGGCAAACATATCACTGCCGTTTTTCGCTGCCATCAATGAGTTATTTATTACGTCCAGCTTATCCTTAAATGTAATATTGGATAATGCGCCGTTCCGCATAAGCATATAAACGCCCAATACGCCCAGGTATGGTAGGCTTAATAATGCTATCCTCTTTAAGTCTGTTACCGTAAAAAAATAAAGCAGAAGGGGAATGATAACTACAAAGGTTATACTGTTCTCTTTGCATAAAACAGAGCAAAAAAAGGCGAAGAGTGAGGCAAGGTATAGGTTCAGTTTTTTCTTCTCAACATAAAGAAAGATGAAGTAAAAGGATAACACTCCAAACAATAATCCAAGTATTTCATCACGGCTTTTTACGTTCGCAACGGCTTCCGTATGTATGGGATGAAAAACAAACAACAGGGTAGCTGTAAGTGGAATGAGCATATTGTATTCCGAGAAAACTCTACGCAAAAGGAAATAAAGAAGCACACAACAGATGGCAAAGAAAAAGACATTGAAGAAATGGCTCACATGCGGATTTAATCCAAACCACTGGACCTCGGCCATAAAATTTAGGAGCACTAAGGGGCGGTAGTTAGATTCATTACTGCCGTTAAACCCATAGAGGGAACCTTTATTAAAAATATTCTTTATAGCTGAAAATCCCTGTTGAACATACACGTTCTTTTGAGTATATATATCGTCATCCAAAACATAGCTATGATTGATGGTATTCCCATAAAGAATAAAGCAAAGAACAAATATTATTCCGGGAATGATATACCAATTTGAGGTATCCGTTTTTTCAATGCTTTTCTTAGATTGTTGGCCCTTTGCCTGCTGCTTTTGCTTAGCCTGCTGTGAAGCAGGTTGGTTTCTGACAGGATTCTTTTTAGCGGCCATTCTAAATGTAATGTGCGTGTTTACATGCAAAAATAATAAAAGAGCTTAGAAAGGTGTAATCGTATAGTAATCTCGTATTATTTGTACTACATTTGCACCCTTAGTAATGCGATAAATAAAATAAATAGCGACTTATTACTTATTCCTTATTACTTACTACTAGACAATGTTTCTGCACAATCGTGTAAGCAAAAAAGAATTGAGAAAAAGAGTGGCTGCCGAACCTTTTAGCAGAACCACTATTTCATTTTATCGCTATGTATACATAGCAAACCCAAACGAATTTCGTGATCACCTGTTTGCATACTGGCAAAGCCTGAATATACTTGGCCGCATTTACATTGCCCACGAAGGCATAAACGCTCAAATGAGCGTGCCCGATCATAATGTAGAGCAGTTCCTTGAACACTTGAATGTTGAACCTTTATTATCGGGTGTACCTGTAAAGCAAGCCATAGAAAACAGCAGCAGTTCTTTCTTTGCACTTACCATAAAAGTGAAAAAGAAAATTGTAGCTGACGGACTAAAAGATGAAACCTTCAACTCATCTGATACCGGGCAAAGAATAGATCCACTAACATTTCATAAATGGGTAGATGAACCCGGTACATTGGTTGTGGATATGCGCAACCGCTACGAAAGCGAAGTAGGTCGTTTTGAAAATGCCATTTGCCCGGATGTAAAAACTTTCCGTGAGCTATTACCCAAAGCCGTAAAGCAGCTGGCGGATAAAAAAGATCAAAAACTATTACTCTATTGCACAGGTGGAATACGTTGCGAAAAGGCAAGTGCATGGTTTAAGCATAATGGCTTTACTAATGTTTACCAACTCGATGGCGGCATTATTCAGTATGCAAGAGAGATACAGCAGAAGGGATTAAAGTCCAAATTTATAGGTAAGAATTTTGTGTTCGATGAAAGGATGGGAGAGCGCATTACCAATGATATCATTGGTAAATGCTATCGTTGTGGCGCCACCAGCGACCGCCAGGTGAACTGTGCTAATCCACCCTGCCATACCCTTATAGTTGATTGTGAAAAATGTTCTACAGAAATAAATAGTTGTTGCAGCGATAAATGCAGAGATGAGCTTAATAAAGCCAAGGTTGCTGCCTGTTAAAGAATAATGTTGTTATGAAGAAACGCTGGAATGTAAAGGCGAATGCGCCTGCCGACAAAGTGCGTCACCTTGCCGATGCAATTCATGTGGACCCTGTATTAGCCAATTTGCTTGTTCAGCGAGGAGTTGAAACGTATGATGACGCTAAACATTTTTTCCGCCCATCAATAGATACTTTGCACAAGCCCATTCAAATGAAGGACATGGATAAGGCTGTTAAGCGCATTGAAGCTGCAGCCATAAACCATGAAAAAATATTAGTATTCGGAGATTACGATGTAGATGGCACATCAGCAGTTTCGGTGGTATATACCTTCCTAAAATGGTTAGGTATGAATTGCGACTTTTATATTCCTGACCGTTATAAAGAAGGCTACGGAGTATCAACTCAAGGTGTAGATTATGCAGCAGAGCATGGTATTAAACTCATTATTGCATTAGACTGTGGTATTAAAGCGCACGATAAGGTAAAGTATGCAAAAGAAAAAGGCATAGATTTTATCATCTGCGATCACCACAAACCAGACAAAACCTTGCCTGATGCAGTTGCAATTCTCAACCCAAAGAGAGAGGATTGTGAATACCCTTATAAAGAATTACCCGGTGCAGGAATAGGGTTTAAACTGGTTCAGGGGCTTGCGGATGCATACGAAATACCCTTTAGCCACCTGGAACAATACCTGGATGTGGTTGCGCTTGCTATTGCGTCTGATATTGTACCCATAACAGGAGAAAACAGAATATTGGCACATCATGGTTTAAAAAGGATCAATGCATCCCCGCGTCCTGGCTTTAAGGCTATTATAGATATAACCCAGATAAAAAAAGAGATAACTGTAAACGATCTTGTTTTTGTATTTGGACCACGCATTAATTCTGCCGGTAGAATAGAAAGTGGGAAGAGTGCGGTGGAATTACTTATATCCGATAGTCCTGAAAAAGCCATGCTATCGGGCGAAGCCATCAATAAAACAAATTTCGAAAGAAGGGATGTAGATACGGCCATTACTCAGGAAGCTATAGCCATGATAGCCGATAACCAAGCCCTGCAGAAGAAAAAGACAACTGTGCTATATAATCCTGAATGGCATAAGGGAGTTATAGGAATTGTAGCATCACGGCTTATTGAAAAGCACTACTACCGTCCTACTATAATTCTTACCCGTTCTAACGGGACAATCACTGGCTCGGCACGCTCTGTAAGAGATTTTGATCTGTACGAAGCGTTGGATAAATGCTCAAGTCTTCTTCTTCAATTCGGTGGACATAAATATGCCGCAGGCCTCACCATGAAGGAAGAGAACCTGGAAGCTTTTATCAAATTGTTTGAAGATGTTGTGTCGGATAGTATTCCTCCTAATCTTTTACAGCCCGAAATAGAAATAGATTCTGCCCTTGACATATCTGCGATAGACCGTAAGTTCTACAATATTTTGCGCCAGTTTGCTCCGTTTGGCCCGGGCAATATGACGCCCGTTTTTTATAGCGAAAACGTTATTGCTGTGAGAGAGCCTATGATAGTCGGGGCCAACCACCTGCGTATGCCGGTTGCCCACGCCGACAATCCTAACCTGCAATTCTATTCTATAGGGTTCGATATGGGAAATTTAATGCCCATAGTAAACTCCGGTAAACCATTCAAGATTTGTTATTCTATTCGTGAGAATGAATGGAACGGCGAAAAGAAACTGGAGCTCAATATTAGAGATATAAAAGCACAATAAATAATGAATATCGAACGAGGAATATTGAATGTAGAAGTATATCGAAATACTTGGAAATTCATGATTCAACGTTCATAATTCAATATTCTTCAGAGGTTCACTATCTTTGTATAAGAATACACGGCACAGAATAAAATGATAGTAAGCGCACGCCATTTAGATGAACTTGAATCAGAAGCAATTTATGTGCTTCGTGAGGTAGCTGCCCAGTTTGAGAAATCTGCGTTGCTATTCTCAGGCGGCAAAGATTCTATAGTAGCCAGTTACCTTGCCCGCAAGGCTTTCTTTCCTGCCAAGATACCTTTCCCATTAATGCATATAGATACGGGACATAACTTTGAGGAAACACTTGTATACCGTGATGAATGGGTGAAAAGCATTGGGGCAAAACTTATTGTTAGAAGCGTTCAGGATTCTATTGATAAAGGAAGAGTAAAAGAAGAAAAGGGAGTGAATGCTAGCCGTAATGCTTTGCAAACTGTAACTCTGTTAGATGCGATTGAAGAACTGAAATTAGATGCTTGTATTGGTGGCGCCCGCAGAGACGAAGAAAAGGCCAGAGCCAAGGAAAGATTCTTTTCACACAGGGATGAATTCGGCCAATGGAACCCCAAGAACCAAAGGCCTGAACTATGGGACTTGTTCAATGGCAAGAAAAATGTGGGAGAGCATTTCCGTGTATTCCCATTAAGCAATTGGACAGAACTAGACGTTTGGCAATATATCAAAGAAGAAAATATTCCTATCCCTGCTATATATTATACTCACATGCGCGAATGTGTGGATAGGGATGGAACGCTCTTAGCAAAGTCAGATTACCTTACTTTAAAGGAAGGTGAGAAATACAAGGAATACAAAATACGTTTCCGCACCATTGGAGATATGACATGCACAGGTGCAACATTGTCCAGCGCATCAACTATTGATGAAGTGATAGAAGAAGTAGCAGCATCGAGACAAACAGAAAGAGGCACACGTGCAGATGACAGGCGTTCAGAAGCCGCTATGGAAGACCGTAAAAAAGCAGGATACTTCTGAGAATAATGAATAGCGAATACAGAATGTCCAATGATGAAATGCTGACAGAGGTTATACTTCGAAATTATTCATGCCATATTTATTTTCATTTGTATTCATGAGACCTTCGGAGTTCAATATTCCGTGTTCAATATTCGATATTTAATAAATGAATAAAAAGGTACACATATTAGAACAAAATCCTCAACGAGGCTTGCTGCGCTTTTTTACAGCCGGTAGCGTAGATGATGGTAAGAGCACGCTCATTGGCAGATTGCTATATGACTCCAAAGCTATATTTGATGACCAATACGAGGCATTAAAACATTCCAGCGAATTAAGAGGAGAAGATCAAGTGAACCTTGCTCTTTTAACCGATGGGCTAAGAGCAGAGCGTGAACAAGGTATCACCATAGATGTAGCTTACCGCTATTTTGCAACACCTAAAAGAAAGTTCATTATTGCAGATACTCCCGGGCATATTCAGTATACCCGCAACATGGTTACAGGTTCATCTACCGCCAACTTGGCTATTATTATGGTAGATGCCCGCAACGGAATGATTGAACAGACCTGCAGGCATACGCTTATTTCATCTCTTATCGGTATAAGGCATTTGATCGTCTGCATTAACAAAATGGACCTTGTGGGATTTAAAGAAGAGGTGTTTGAAAAGATACGTAACGAATACGAGCAGTTCGTTTCTAAGCTAGAAGTAGTGGATGTGCAGTTCATCCCCATATCTGCATTAGGTGGAGATAATGTGGTAGATAAATCTAAAAACATGGATTGGTACCAGGGAAGCACCTTGCTTTACACACTCGAAAATATTCACGTAGCGAGCGATGAGAATATGATAGATTGCCGTTTCCCTGTTCAATATGTTATACGTCCGCAGTCGGATGAATACCATGACTACAGGGGCTATGCAGGAAAGATAGCCGGTGGTATATTTAAAAAAGGTGATACAATAGCTGTGCTTCCATCAGGACTCACTTCTAAAATAAGAGCTATTGATACCTATAACGGTGAAATAGAAGAAGCTCATCCAGGTATGTCGGTTACTATAGTTCTGGAAGATGATATTGACATAAGTCGCGGTGATATGCTTGTAAGGCAAAACAACCAACCTAAGGTTGACCAAGATATTGATATGATGGTCTGCTGGCTGAATGAAAAGAAGCTTGCTGTTGGAGGAAAATATGCCTTAAAGCACACCACCCAGGATGCACGATGTATAATAAAAGAAGTTAACTACAAGATCAACATCAATACCCTTCATAGGATAGAGGACGACAAAGAAATTAAGCTGAATGATATTGGTCGTATTTCTATTAAAACTACCAAACCCTTATATTTCGATAGCTACCGTAAAAACCGCCATACAGGTAGTCTTATCCTTATTGATGAAGCCACCAACGAAACTGTTGGGGCTGGGATGATAATTTAGTCTTATTTATTTTAATGGTTTCTGCCTATTATCCCAAAATCTTAAAAGGATTATATCTGATTTATCTTCTAAGTAAAGCAGGCTAATTTGTTTGCACACCAGTGCTTTTCTAATCCCCTTATAATCAGAGATGGGAAAGGCTTCCGGCATCTTTCTAATCATCTCAATTATTTGAGAAGCATTATCAACAAACTCGCGCGCTTCTTTCTCAGACCACTCTTCCAATAGATAGTCAATGTTTGATGCATAGTCAAACTCTGCTTCTTCAGACCAAATAATTTTCCTGGGCATTATTTAATAAGAGACGGGTACCTTTTTTTCATGTCAGCAATTACCTTTTCATGACTGTGTACGTTACCCTTCTTGACAGAATGAAGAGCCTGATCTACAGCTTTCTTTTCAGCAGCAGAAAGGATAATTCTAACATTCTTCTGGCCTTTAAACTTTGAAAGTATAGTGTAGATTATTTTCAAAGCAGCATTATCATTAATGCCATCCACTAACGTGTGAATGCTAGATTTTAATTCTGCTGTACTCATAAACTAAGGTTTATTCTGCAAATATAGTGCATTTATAGATTATTAAAAAAAACTAACAAGATCATTTACAGCTAAATGATTGTTTGATTATTAAGCCATTGCAGGCTTTGCAATGCCCTCTAATGTCTTTTTAATAGCATCGAAATCCGGATACTTGCTTGCGTCCTCAAGCACATCTGCATAACGGATTACTCCTTCGGTATCTATCACAAAAGAAGCCCGCTTAGAAACACCTTTCAATCCCAATTGCCATGAATCGTACTTGCAAACATACGCGGTTATGGCATCTTTATTAAAGTCGGAAAGAAGAGTGAAGTTGAGTTCATACACTTCTTTAAATTTAGCCAATGAAAAGGGCATATCTACAGAGATACCGAATACAACTGTATTCAAGCCATTGTATATGTTTATCTCATCCCTGGTATGTTTCATTTCTGTGGTACAAACATTGGTGAATGCAGCAGGAAAGAAAAGCAGCACCACATTTTTGCCTTTTAAGCTTTCGAGCTTAACCATCTTCTTATCAGAATCCGGTAATTCGAAATTGGGGGCCTTTTGGCCAATAGTTGCAGACATAGCTTTCAGTTTTATTAAACGAAAACTAATAAAAAAGGCGGCCTTAAGCCGCCCTTTTTCGATGAACTATATTAATTACTTCTTAGAAGCCAAGTATTTTGCGGTACCTGCATGAGAACCTTCCATGCCCTTGTCTCCTTTTTTCCAGTTAGCAGGACAAACTTCTCCGTTTTCTTCGTTAAACTGAAGCGCATCTACCATACGTAAAGCTTCTTCAACATTTCTTCCCAATGGTAAGTCATTGATAAGAAGGTGACGTACTATACCCTTTTTATCAATAAGATAAAGTCCTCTGAAAGCGATCATTGGGCCTTCTGCCACTACATTTCCATTTTCAAACTTGTAATCACCGAATAATACACCATAGTTTAGAGATATGGTTTTGGTGGTATCTGCTACTATTGGATATGTAACTCCCTTAATACCGCCTTGTTCCTTAGGTACTTGCAACCATCCCCAGTGAGATTGTTCTGTATCAGTAGAGCAAGCTACCAGTGCTACACCGCGCTTTTCAAATTCAGCTAATGATTCCTGAAAAGCATGTAATTCTGTAGGACAAACGAACGTGAAATCTTTAGGATAAAAGAAGAAAACTACATACTTCTTTCCTATGTATTGTTCCAGAGAAAAGTCATTAATTATTTGATCGCCGAAAGCAACAGCGCTAGCCTTGAAAGCAGGAGCTTTTTTACCTACTAATGTCATCATGATTATTTAATTTTAAGGTTAATAGTAAAATTGAGGATGCGAAGATAGGAAACCTCTATCAAATTCAGAATACCTGATACCCTATTGTTTACCACCCCAATATGTACGAAAACATAAGCGGGGCAACAATAGTAGCGTCCGACTCAATGATAAACCTGGGGGTCTTATCGCTAAGCTTACCCCATGTTATTTTTTCGTTGGGCACTGCTCCCGAATAGGAACCATAACTGGTAGTAGAATCTGATATCTGGCAGAAATATGCCCAGAAAGGAGTCTTTGTCATTTCCATATCCTGGTAAAGCATTGGGACCACACAAATAGGGAAGTCACCTGCTATGCCTCCTCCGATCTGAAAAAAGCCTATGCCTTTACCCTTCGAGTTTTTTGTGTACCAATCGGCCAGCCACATCATATATTCTATACCCGACTTAACTATGCTGGGTTGTAATTCCTTTTTAATACAATATGAAGCAAATATGTTACCCATGGTAGAATCTTCCCATCCCGGTACTATAATGGGTATGTTCTTTTCTGCCGCGGCCATCATCCAGCTGTTCTTTACATCTATCTGGTAATGCTTTTTCATTACACCCGATAAAAGCAGTTGGTACATATATTCATGAGGGAAGTAGCGTTTGCCGCTTGCCTGGGCGTTCTTCCATATTTTATGTATGTGAGATTGTATCCTGCGGAATGCTTCTTCTTCAGGTATGCAAGTGTCTGTTACACGATTATATCCATGTTCCAACAAATCCCATTCTTCTTTTGGTGACAACTGGCGGTAATGGGGCACCCTTTTATAATGATCGTGTGCCACGAGGTTCATTATATCTTCTTCTAAGTTAGCACCTGTGCAGGATATTATCTGCACCTTATCCTGGCGTATCATCTCTGCAAACGATATCCCAAGCTCGGCTGTACTCATAGCCCCTGCAAGGGTTACCATCATCTTTCCTTTTTTATCTAAATGCTCCACATAAGCCTTAGATGCATCCACCAGGGTGGCAGAGTTAAAGTGGAGATAATGCTTTTCGATGAACGTGGAAATAGGTCCTTTTTTCATAAGAATATTTATTGTGGTGCAAAAATAAAATCTATTTGTTACTAAAACCTATGTACTTCATTATATCTTCATTCTGGCAGTATACTTTTGTTTCAGTAATCAATTATAAACCTTAATACTAAACACCATGAAAAAACTAAGTTTAATCCTCGCATCGCTTGTTCTGGTTGCCGGAGTATCGTTTGCACATACCGTAAAAGCAAAACAACAAGCAGCACCTGCAGCTAAACCTGCAACAGCAAAGACCTCTACAGCAACAGCTAAAAAGGTTCCATCCACCAAAAACAAGGCGGTTCCAAGGGCTATCGCACCTCAAAAGGCGGCCAAGTAAGGCCATTTAAGCCTTCTCAATTTTTAAAGACTCTTCGCCCGTAAGCGGAGGGTCTTTGTTTTTTTAAGGAAAAGTATACTGAAATCCCCCTATTAGTTGTAATTTCGCAGGTCTTTAAAAAAATGATCTCGGTAAATAATATAACGGTAAGCTTTGGAGGCTACAACCTGTTTGAAAACGTAAGCTTTTTGCTTAACGCAAAGGACAGGATAGGCCTTGCCGGAAAGAACGGTTCCGGCAAGAGTACCTTGTTGCGCCTTATGGCAGGTCTGCAAACTCCCAGCAGCGGTAATATTAGCAAACCCAATGGTGTCAGGATAGCCTACCTGCCGCAGGATATGGTGCACCAACATGGTAAAACCGTTTTTGAAGAAACCCGTACTGCTTTTATAGAGATCCAACAATTAGATGCCAGGCTTGCAGAAATAAACCATGCCCTGGAAACCCGCACCGATTACGAAAGCGATTCTTACGCCAATCTTATAACTGAAATAACAGACATATCTCACCGCCTGGATATACTTGGGTCGGGCAATATGGATGAAGAGATAGAAAAAAAACTAAAAGGTCTTGGGTTTGACCGTAAGGATTTTGACCGCCCTACTTCGGAATTCAGCGGTGGATGGCGCATGAGAATAGAGCTGGTTAAGCTATTGTTACAAAAGCCTGATGTACTGTTGCTCGATGAACCTACCAACCACCTGGATATAGAATCTATGCAGTGGCTGGAGGAGTTTATGGAAACCTTTCCCGGAGCGTTGATACTTATTTCTCACGATAAAAAATTCTTGGATAACGTAACCAACCGTACCATAGAAATATCGAACAACAAGATATACGATTACAAAACCAATTACAGTCACTACCTTATATTAAGGCAGGAACGACGCGAACAACAGGAAGCGGCAGCCAAGAACCAGCAAAAGATAATTAACAAGACCCAGATCCTTATCGATAAAAACCGTGCCAAGGCCAGCAAGGCTGCATTCGCACAATCGCTTATTAAAAAACTTGATAAGATGGAACGTGTAGAAGTGGATGAAGCCGATACTTCGTCCATGCATTTTAGGTTTCCTCCGCCTGCACACAGTGGCAACATTGTTCTTACAGTAAAGAATGCAGGTAAAGATTATGGCGATAAGCATATCTTCTCAGGCGCTAATTTTATAATAGAAAAAGGAGACCGCATTGCCTTTGTAGGAAGAAACGGGGAAGGCAAAACCACTATGATGAAAATGATAGCGGGACAAACTAAATTTACCGGTGAAATAAAAATGGGCCATAACGCGCTTATGGGTTATTTTGAACAAGATCAGGCGGAAAAGCTCGATCCGGATAAAACAGTTTTCGACACCATAGATGAATTAGCTGTTGGAGAAATACGAAGCCGCATACGTAACCTGCTTGGTGCATTTTTGTTTGGCGGTGAAGACGTGGATAAAAAAGTAAAGGTGCTTAGTGGAGGGGAACGTGGTCGATTGGCTTTATGCAAACTGCTTCTTCAGCCTTATAACTTCCTGATGCTCGATGAGCCTACCAACCACCTGGATATTCGCTCTAAAGATATTTTAAAGCGCGCTTTGCTTGATTACGAAGGAACCTTGCTTATCGTTTCTCACGATCGTGATTTCCTGGATGGACTGGTTCCTAAGATGTATGAGTTCCGGGAAGGACATGTTAAGGAACATCTTTGCGATATAAACGAATTTATGCGCAAGCGCAAACTGGAACGTTTGGCAGAATTAAAATCTACCCTTAAAGAGAAAAAAGAACCTGCTGCTGCTAAAACACCGAATGCTCAACCCGAAGGATCTGCAGACAATAGCAAACAGCTTAAACAGATACAGAATAAAATTAAAAAGATAGAAGAAGACATTGAGGCACTTGAACATAAAAAGGCCGAAGCAGATAAAAAAGTAAATGCCCCCGGTTTTTATGAATCGGGCGATACTACTACTTTTTTCAATGATTACGCCCAAATTAAGGAAAAGCTGGAAGAAAAGTTCAAACAATGGGAGCAACTTTCGGCAGAGCTTAACGCCTTATAATTTATCTTTGATAGCAGCAATACCATAGCTGCCATTGAAGAAATACTATCGCATATTATTCCTGATTTTTTTCTTGCTGATTAGTTCAGCATCTGATCTCATCGCTCAGGCATGGACCGCTGTGGGTGTTCAGCTTAATGGATATGTGTATACCCTTTGTGTTTACAAAAACGAACTCTATGCCGGAGGAAGTTTTACAGAGGCGGATGGAAGTTCAGCGCCTTTTATTGCGAAATGGAACGGAAGACATTGGGCAACAGTGGGAGTTGGAATGAATGGGAAAGTAAAGACTTTGTGTGTTTACAATGGAGAGCTTTATGCGGGCGGTGAATTTACCACTGCCGGTTATGCCGAGGCAACTTACATAGCAAAATGGAACGGCAAAAATTGGTCTTCACTCGGAAGCAGCACTAACGGAAGCGTTTATTGTATGAGCGTATTTAAGGATGAGCTTTACATAGGGGGAGCTTTTACTAATGCAGGAGATAAAGAAACAGGGCATTTGGCAAAATGGGATGGAAAGAATTGGTCATACACAGGCAAAAATATGAATGCGGATGTGGGAGCCTTATTGGGTTGTGATTCAGTACTTTATGTTGGCCCGGGAATTACTGGACCTATTGGTTTACCTCAAGCAAAAATTGAAGCATTTGACGGAACAAGGTGGAGTTCTGTTGGAGATAACATGCTTGCAGGAGTAAGCGCACTATCGATTTATAATAGAGAACTTTATGCTGGTGGTAAATTCAATTTAAAAGCTGACGAGGGAGATGAAACAGCTTATATAGCGCGTTGGGATGGCAAAAATTGGTCGGATGTGGGAAAAGGAACCAATGATCTTGTAATGTCATTATTGGTCAGCGATGATGTTCTATGTGCTGGTGGTACTTTTAACAAAGCAGGTAAAACCGATGCTGATTACGTAGCAACATGGAACGACAACAGCTGGCAAAGCCTGGGATTAAGTATAAACAACTTTGTGCTTACACTATGCAAGTATAAAGGAGAACTATATGCCGGTGGCAGCTTTACCACTGCAGGGAACCATGCTAATTATATAGCCAAATGGACAGCGGGGAAAAACAAAAAGAAAGTAACAGGAAGGTAGCCCTTACTTCGAAGTCTTGTTACTATCCAAAGGAATAAAATCCATAGAGATAGAATTAACACAATAGCGGGTATCCTTGGCAGTAAAATGCTCTCCTGTAAAAACGTGACCCAGATGTGCGCCACAATGCATGCAGGTTATTTCAGTACGCATTCCGTCTGCATCAGGTGTTTGCTTTACTGCGCCAGGTATTGCATCATCAAAACTTGGCCAACCGCATTCTGAAGGGAACTTATCCTTTGAATAGAACAAAGGAGTACCACAGCGTTTGCATACATATTCTCCTTTGGCCGTTGTATTCACATATTTGCCGGTAAAAGGAGCTTCGGTTCCTTTATTTACAATAACCCTTTCTTCATCAGGGGTTAACTTCTTGTATTGCATATTTTGATTATTTGTTTGTGTAGTGCTTTGTTGTGGATTTTGCTGAGAGCAAGCTTGCAAAGAAGCTGTAAGAAGCCCTAATAGAACGATCTTGTAATTCATATTCTTTAATTTCACTTGGTTCAAATACATATACGTAAAATCACTTGGGCCGGATTTGTAAGCCCTAAGTTAGTCCAAATAAGCAGACGTCATCTAAAGATAGGGTAAACTCCGTAAATTTGTGCTATGAAACAATTACTTAAAAATGTCACTCTTGTTTGCTTAGGCGTAATACTCCTGAGCAGTTGTCATCATAATGCATTAGATATAGATGTATCAAAAGTATCGATACCTCCTGTAAAAATTGACAGGCTGGAGAGAGACATGTTTACCATGCCGGCAGACAGTATTAATAAGTATACACCTATAATGATAAAAAAGTACGGGCCGTTCTACAGTAATCTTGTAACCTCCTTTATCAATGACGGCGGCATATTAGATTCTACCTATGCCCAAAGCCTAAGGCATTTCATCAAGGATAAAGACATGCGTCACACATATGATAGCTGTGAAATTGAATATCCTAATATGACATTTTTAGAAAGCGGGCTTACTGATGCTTTCAAGCATTTTAAATACTACTTCCCGGATTCTTCATTGCCCAGAGTCGTAACAGTAATGACTGGTTTTAATTATTCACTTATTTATTACGATAAAACGTTGGCCATATCATTAGAAAGATACCTGGGGCCCAAAACATCTTTTTACCTGATGTTGCAATATCCCAAATACAAGTCTAATTATATGAGTAAGGATTATATGCTTGCCGATGCCATATATGGTTGGCTGGAAAGCATATTTAAACCTAACGAAGACAAGAACGATCTACTGGCTAAGATTGTGCATGAAGGCAAAATTATGTACCTGGAAGATGCTTTACTCCCCAATGCAAACGATACACTCAAAATGAGATACTCAGCAAAGCAGTTGAACTGGTGCAGGGAAAATGAATTTAATATTTGGGCCTACTTCATTCAACAAAAGATGATCTATTCTACAGACCCAACAGAAATTGTAAAGTTTACGGATGATGGACCTTTTACGGCAGTGTTTAATCATGATTATTCTCCCGCCAGAATAGGTAACTGGATAGGTTGGCAAATTGTCCGCACTTATATGAAACATAATCCTTCTGTTTCTTTGGAGCAGCTTATGGAAGAAAAGAACGCAGACAATATTTTGCAGCGTTCAGGATACAGGCCCTCTAAATAAGGTTTAATTAATTAACGGAATTACTGTAAAAATTAGCAGCGATAAGCTCTTGCAAAAGCATACGCTTTCCTTTATAGATAGCTGTTATCCAGGCATCCTTAGTTCCCTTTTGTATTACATCCTGGCGGAAAAATTCTGCCTTTTTCAAGGAGTTGAACTGCCTCAATGTAAAACGTGTTATGCCATCCGGATATGGTTGTTTAAGAGGGTCTGGTGGAATGAAACTGGTTAGCTTGGAATACTTATAATTGTCCGGATGCCTGTATGCTGCAACCTGCACCGTAAAAGTAAGCCCATCCATACAAATATCCCCAGCCATCTGCATCAGTTTATCATATACCTCAGGGTCGTTTAAGTTTTTGCCAATAAAGGCTGTGAAGTCTTGGGGGGGGCCTGTAGAACAAGGGGGGCTAAAAAACTGTTCAAGGGTTTTAGGCTTGCCGAAATAAAATACCATAACAATTGCCTTACTTGCTTCGGGTTCTTTCTTGGCAAGATTCTCTTGAAAATCCTTTGCTTGTGACAGGGTATGGAATGGGCCCATATAATAATGTATAGTTCCATCAGGGAACTTTTCCATCTTAATAGCTCCGTATTTACTTAAGAATCCTAATTTAAACTGCGATGTATCTGTATATGTCCCTAATTCTAGTTTATATGATAGTCCGTGTATTGAGCTATGCCCGTAATCATTTACGAGCTGGCTGGTATCCAAATTCACAGTAGCCTGGCTTCTGCTTTCGTTGCTTAAGCTAATCATTGGTGTATTGGTAATAACATGGGTAGTAGTATCGGGTACATAATCTTGTTTATCCTTCTTATATTCATCCAGGTAAAATTGTTGCATAAGTTTTCGTTTACCGTTTTCGTTTACGGTAACCATTATATGCTTTTTAATATTACTGTCGCGAGCTATAACCTTATATTTCAGTATCTCTGCATCCAGCAAGGTCGACATGGAGTCAACATAGAAAATTGTGTTGCCCTGTGCATCCACCCTATGTAAAATGGTGCCGAGCCCGTGATATTTTGTTGAATCGAAATCTTTAGGATTTTGATAGGTGCCTAATTCTAAATTATAGCTTACTCCCGCCGAATCAACAGTACCATAATTATTCAGCAAGCTCTGGTAAACTCTGGCATCGTATGTGTCCAGGTTACCCTCTGCCGTATATGCTGCTACTTGCTGATCAACCTTCTTTTGCAAACTCTCATTCGTATCTGCTACAGTAATATTATGTGCTTGTTTATATTCAGGAGTATATAAGTGAACATCATCCTGCACCTTTACAAAGGTCGCGAGTGAATCAACATCCAGGTATTCTATGTGCGGTTCACTGCCCTGAACTTCTACTGCTATTTTATATTTTGTTCCGGGTGTAAGTGCTATAATGTATTTACCAGTGTTAGCATTGGAGTGAAAATCCCCTCTGGGTTCCTGCGTTTTCATATCCGATACCTTAATATCAGCGCTCGTAGGTTTTTCATCAACGGTAACAACACCTATAGTGAGTGCGAGTACCGGACGGCTTCCCCGATAACCGGGAGATACTACATATATATCTTCCTGTCCATATCCTCCTTTGCGGCTGGATGAAAAATATCCTCTTGAGCCATCAGCGCTGAGTACATAGTAACGGTCATCATCCGGTGAGTTGATAGGATACCCCATATTAACGGGGCGATTCCATGAACTGTCAACCTGGTTAAGGGTAGAGTAAAAAATATCGTACCCACCCATGTTATTCCAACCTTCCGAACTAAAAAATAAAGTAATCCCATCGGGGTGTATAAAAGGTGCATCTTCATTGAGAGCAGTATTTATATTACCGCCTAAATTATGTGCTACCCCCCATTTACCATTAGATTGCTGACGTGAAGAATAAATGTCCCTTCCGCCAAAGCCTCCAGGGCGTTCACTGGCAAAATAAAGTGTCATCCCATCTGATGAGAGTGAGCAACTTCCTTCCCAATATTTGCTATTTACATTTGCCCCAAGATTTACAGGCTTTGTCCAGCTGTCACCATTCAGCTTGCTCATGTAAATATCTCCCCCGTCTTCAGGCGTACTTCGGAAGGTGAAGAGTATTTCTCCATCGGTGGAAAGCGCAATGCTTGCGTCATTACCTTTGGTGTCTAGGCTACTTAGCTTTTCCGGTATAACCCATCCCTCTCCTACTTTTTGAGACATTAAAATATCCTCGTAGTACTCTCCATTACTATCCGGTTTATAGTTTATGTTCTCCAAGCCACCTGTACTTTGGGGTCCGCGATAGGTATAAATTATTTCGGATTCATCCGCGGTGATTACAGGCGCATACTCAGATGCATCCGTATTTACGGGTGAGCCAAGATTGGTGATCTTAACCTTAACAGGATGCGCTATCAGATCTTTTGCACTATTGCAATAGCCTATGTATCTTCTTGCACTCTCTTTCCTTTCTTCTGTGAGGTTATTTGCCACGTATTTCTGGAAATAACTTATTGCAGTATCAAACTGGCAATTAACATGGTATGCACGTCCCAGGTAATATAATATATCACCAAACACAGGAGAATGTGAGTAAACCCTTTTTAAAAAGTCTATCGACTTATCCTTATCATTGGTGTATATATAGCATATCCCCGCCTGGTAACGATAATAATCCTGGGTTGAATCAAGCGATAAAAGCTTTAAGTAAAGAGGCAATGCACGGTAATAATTTTGTTCTGAGAAAAGAAAATCAGCTTGGGGGGCAAGAACGCCTATTTCCTTTTTTAAATTGTGCGACAACTTGTTTTGTGCACTTATTGAAAAGCAAAATGCGACTAAAATACCTAATACTAAGCCCCTGGCTACTCTCATGTTCACGCTAAATTGTAAGAATATTGCTTTGGATAAACAAGGGTAAAATCCTACTTTTTAACATCGTATCGTTGAAAAGCCTACTTTTATACAAACAAAAACACGTATGGATTTTTTAGCTGCTCCTATAGAAAAATATGTAGATGATCATACCAGCGCGGAGCCGGAAATTTTAAAAAAACTGAACCGGGAAACACATGCTCATGTACTTATGCCGCAAATGTTATCCGGGCATGTGCAGGGTAGTTTTCTTAGAATGCTTAGTTCGATGATAAAGCCCGAACAAGTGCTTGAAATAGGCACTTTTACAGGGTATTCGAGCATATGCCTTGCGCAAGGACTTAAGGAAGGAGGGAAGATACATACCATTGATATTAACGAAGAATTATCTGAAATAGTAAACCGTTATTTAAAAGAATCCGGCGCACAAAAAAAAGTGAAAACATACATTGGAAATGCGCTTGACATAATACCGAAAATAGAGGAGACATTTGATCTTGTTTTTATAGATGCTGATAAAAAAAATTATAAGAATTATTACAAACTTATTTTTGATAAAATCAGGAAGGGAGGCTACATATTAGCAGATAATGTTTTATGGAGCGGAAAAGTAGTTGAAGAAAACAAAGAAACAACCGACGAAGAAACACGTGGTATAATGGAATACAACGAAATGGTTAGAAAAGACCCAAGGGTTGAAAATGTTTTAGTGCCGATAAGAGACGGATTAATGATTACACGTAAAATTGTTTAAGCCTTATTCACTATGAATAAATACTTTATTGCATTAGCATTTATCTTCTTTACTTCTTATTCCCAGGCGCAAGAACTGGAACCCACAGATGATGATGCTTTGTTAAAAGTATCTGTGATAAACATGGAGAATAAACCTCTGGGTGGAGAGAAAGTATCTTTTGTATCAGAAAAAACAAAAAAGGTATATGGTGGTACTACTGATACCAATGGAAAATTCGAGCTTCTTGTACCAAAAGGTTGCACCTATGATGTCAGATACAAGCAATTTACTACTGATACTTCTTACAAAAAATATACCTTACCTGCTACTACTGATTTGCTTACTGCAAGTTTTGTTTTACGCGTTCAATTACCTAAAACATTTACGTTGCGCAATGTTTTCTTTGAAACAGGTAAAGCAACGTTAACGATGGAGTCTGACAAAGAACTTAATGAGCTGGCGGAATTTATGCACTACCAGAAAACAATGGTGATTGAGGTGGCAGGCTATACTGACAATGTGGGCAATGATAGCGACAATCAAAAGCTTTCGCAAGCAAGGGCAGATGCAGTGAAAAGCTACCTTATAAAGAAAGGTGTTGCTGCAAATAAAATGGAGGCTAAAGGTTATGGCTCCTCAAATCCTGTTGCACCGAACGATACTCCCGCCGGCAAACAGCAAAACAGGAGAACAGAAATTCATATTCTCAAACCCTGATTTTATTCTGTAAACTTATATCCCACACCGCGGATAGAATGAAAGTAGCGTGGGTTTTTAGGATCAGCTTCAAAATATTTACGAAAGGCCACCATGTAATTATCTACCGTTCTGGTAGAAGGAGAGCTATCATATCCCCACACTTGTTGCAATATTGTTTCGCGGGGAACGACTTCGTTTTTCCTGTCAATTAAAAACTTCAGCAATTCTATCTCCTTTTTTGTTAATTCTATTTTCTTAGCTCCTTTTGTTTTTATCTCAAATGTAAGGAAGTTCACTTGGTTATCACCAAAGGAATATGAGTTCATTTCACTGCTCTTTTCAGAAGAGCCGGTGCGCTTCAGTAAGCTTTTTACCCTGAGTAAAAGTTCTTCCAGGTGAAAGGGTTTTATTAGGTAATCGTCTGCACCAATTTTTAATCCCGTTATCCTATCTTCTGCCGCGCCACGGGCTGTAAGAAAGAGCACAGGTGTTTGCTTATCCACCTTACGTATGTTTCTGCAAAGTTCAAAGCCATCCATGCCGGGTAGCATTACATCCAGAATAATTAAAGAGTAATTAGCGCTTCTGAATTTTTCCCAGGCTTGCAACCCGCTTTCAAAAGCAATCACTTTATGACCTTCCATCTCCAGGTTAAGCTTTATAACCGAAAGAAGATTCTTCTCATCTTCTACAAGCAGGATAGTGTTGTTGGTCATTCAGCAGGTAAATAGAAATATTTATGAGAGCAAATACAGAAACGAATTCTATTTCCTCAACCTTGGGTCCATTGCATCTGTAAGCCCCTCACCCAAAAGGTTATATACGGTAACCGTAATAAAAATAGCAAATCCGGGAAAGATGGCGAGCCACCATGCCGTAGGTTTAGAACGCGCAGCGGATAAAAGAGCTCCCCATGTTAGCGTTTCGGCAGGAACGCCTATACCTAAAAATGAAAGCGTAGCTTCAGTTAGAATAGCACTGGCAATACCAAAGGCTATAGCAATAAGTACAGGAGATAATGCATTGGGTATAGCATGGCGGAATATGGTTCGGCTTTCTGAATATCCCAATGCATGGGCTGCTTCAATATATTCGAGACTTCTTATTCTTAATAATTCTGCACGTATGAACCTTGCAATACCTGTCCACGATGTTGCACCTATAACTACCATTACCAGCATAAGAGAGGGTTTGCCAATGGCCACAATAGCTATAATTAAGAACAGAGTGGGAATAGACAGCATTACTTCAATAGCACGAGAAACTATAATATCGATAGGTATGCTTATCCTTTTGGACAGATACGGCAATTTTTGAAAAGGCTTAGAGAGTAAATTACCTACTGCCATAATTGCAACAAAAATGAAAAGACTAATAATAAGCTGTAAAAACAAAGTAAGAAATGAAGTGGCAAGTGCATCACCCAAGATATATGAACGTGTCCCAAACGCATAGAAAATAGCCAGAACAAAGAAAACAAAGTTGAAGATCAAACCTGCCCGGCTCACCTTTAACCTGTCGTCGCCAAAATATCCGGCAAGTGCACCCAGGAGAAGCCCTATAAGGGTTGATATGCCCATAGATACAATACCTACGAGCAGGGCTATACGCGTACCGTGTATCATGGCAGCGAAAACATCATGTCCCAATTCATCAGTACCCAGCCAATGGCGCCAGCGTGACGATGTTACCTGCTGATGATCGAACGGACCGATAGAGTGTACGTTATTCTCATCTATATTTTCGGGCATGTATGGAATAGGTGGAAAAATAGCCCAATCGTATTGCAATTTCTTCCATTCTACATTTTGTAATTCAGCAGGCCATTCTGTGACGCCCATACCCACAGTATAAGATTTGAAAACAGGAAAGTAAACGCTATTGTGATAGCTACAAATAACTGGCTTATCATTAGCCAGGAAATCGGCAAATAGTGCAAAGAATACCAGGACATAAACAACACGGAGAGAATAGACAGCTATTTTATTTTTACGAAATTGCTTTTTCACCATTTTCCAGTAGCTCTGCGGAGGATGATTCTCTTCTACTTTTTGCAATGCCTCATCTGCGCGCCTGCCTGGAAATAAATAATATATCAGCGATCTTATCATTGTCAGGCGGTAAGTTTTGCAAATGAAATTCTGGGATCAACTAGGGCATACAATATATCGGCTATGAGGGTGCCAACTAATGTAAGAATAGCCGCAAACATAGTATCGGTAAACACTACAGGATAGTCATTGGCAAGCATGGCATTGTATGTTATCTGTCCCATTCCCGGTATGGAGAATATGGTTTCTATAACCAACGCACCTGCAATAATTTGAGGAAATACATTAGCAAATAAGGTAATAATGGGAAGCAGAGAGTTACGCATGGCATGTTTCCATATTACGGCTTTTTCCGGTACACCCTTGGCTCTTGCAGTACGAATGTAATCTTGTCCTATTACGTTTAACATACCACCCCGCATCTGGCGAGATATGAATGCAAGCGAAGTATATGTCCAGCAAAAAAGAGGCAATATAAGGCGATAGAGGTTCTGAGATACCTGGTACATAAAAGGGGCATCAGAGGGAATAGGAGCTTCACCAGGTGCCGGGAACCAAGAAAACCAATCTCCGCCACAAAAGAAAATAATAAGTATAGTTGCTATCCAGAAATTGGGTAGCGAATAAAGCATAAATAACCCAGTTGTGGTAGCCTTTTCACTGCGGCTACCCTTATTTACGGCCGACCCTACACCCAAGGGAACAGCCAGCAGATAAGCGAGAAGAATAGAAGCAAAGCTGATACCCATAGTCCACTTGATGGCACTCCAAACTACAGCGCTTACAGGCCGCATATCCTGGTATGATATTCCATAATCGCCTTTGACAAAATTAACCAGCCAATTATTGTATTGATTCTGAAACCCATACCAATGAATTACCGGAATATATTTTTGAAAAGGAGAACGGTTAATGATAATCTCATTCATCGCATTTTGTAAGGCATGCACATTAGCCAAAAAAGGTTGAAGCTCCGGAACCGGAGTAATGCAGAATTCAAGCTTTTGCAAAACATTCGCTATTCTCTGGTTATCGTAAATAAGATAAAGAGAGTTAATATAACTTTTAGCCTGAGTAACCGCCTCTGCAGTTGCTCCCTTAAAGTGCTGTGTAGCAAGATCCGCCTCAAATTGCTTTAGTATGCCATAATAGCTTGCAACATAAGGCCAGTTGCCATATATGTAAGAGATATGTTGAAAATTGCTGCGAACATCTGTTTTAGGAAGCCGGTACAAAGTATCGCTTTCGGTAGCATTAGTAAAGCTTAAATAAAATAAGGGAAGATCCAACCCCAGCTTATGGCGAAGCGATATGTATGCAGATTCGTCAACTACGCCTTTTGCAGACTGGCCTGCGTCACCGCTCTTTTTATTAAGTATAGTATCTACAGGATCACCGGGGGCATTTACACTGATGATGAAAGTGATAAGCGAGATCGCTATCAGTGTAGGAAAGAAAATAAGTATTCTTTTTAAGATATACTTCAGCATGCCTTATCTGTGTATGTTTTATTTTTCAGACTTAAATCCCGCTTCCCAAAAACCGGGATAAATACATGATGGATATGCGTTAGAGAATCTCTTGTTGATAGCAATTAGTCCTTTAGGAGACCACAAGAATACATAAGCGCTTTGGTAATGCGCCATTAGCTGAAATCTTTTTATCATACCCGCCCTCTTGTTATCGTCCATCTCTTCTCGTATAGAATCAATAAGAGCATCTGAAGCCGCGTTACCAAAACTTACACTATTAGAACCACGATTAAGGGCAGAAGTGGTGTAAAATATTTGCTTGTAATCCTGCGGGGCAAGGTCCATCACCCAACCGGCCATGTTCATGTCGAAGTTATGCTTCTTTATATTATCGAGATAAACGTTCCAGTCTTGTTGTGTCACGGTAACTTTTATACCTACTTTGCTTGCTGCTTCCTGGAATATTAGTGCTACCTTTTTACGTGAATCATTTCCTGCATTAACCAGGAAATTGATAGTAAAATCGGTTTTTACACCATCTATCATTTTATCAAGCGTACCATCTCCGTCACTGTCTTTCCACCCTGCTTCGGCCAATAAAGCTTTCGCGGTATCTAAATTATAATCGTATGGTTTAATGTTATAATCGTAATCCATAGAATCCATAATACTTACAGGCCCAATAATGGGCTGAGCATAACCGTATACAACGTCCTTTATCATTTTTGGTATATCGCAAAGATGAGCAAGCGCTTGACGGGTTTTCACATCGGAAAGTTTGGGGCTGGCTGTATTTATTCCGATATAAGAGTATATGGTTAATACAGGAGAATATGTATTGAAGTTAGATGTAAACTTTTCTGATTTTGGAAGATCGATAAAATCTTGTGGTTTTATACCATACATAACATCCAGATTACCGGCCTTAAGGGATACAAGAGCCGATGTTTGGTCATTGATCGTTTGGTAAACAAGTCGGGAAGCATTGGCATCGAAAAAACAATTGGTGCCTGCGAGGCTGTTGCCCCACCAGTTGGCTTTCTTTTCTAAAACAACGCGTTGCCCTGTGGTCCATGATACAAATTTATATGCCCCGCTACCGCAAACATAATTGGGATCGCGGGAATATTTATCAGAATTGAAATCCTTTGCAAAGGCAATTATATTTGAATCGCTTGCAAGTTTATCCCCCGCTTTATGCATTTGCTCTAAGGTAAACTTTCTCATGTATTGGTGCGGATCGTATGCGTACTCGGGAATAATAGGTGTACCACCTGCAGTAATTACTGCACGCACATATTTTTTATCACAAACGATGGTAAATTTTCTTGGATTATTTTGGTAATACTGCATATACAGTACACTATTTATAAAATCGAAGTATGGCTTTAAAGGCTCATCCATTACCTTAGGATTTTTTATAGCCTTAATGGTAAACTCAACATCCTTAGGCGTTACCGGTGTGCCATTATCCCACTTTGCTTCTTTTCTTATTTCAAAGGTAAGTAGCATATGCCCAAGGCTATCAGTGCTTATTTTGGGAAGGCTATCCACAAGTATTGGAACCAGCTTTAAAGTCTTAAAATCGTAGTTTAAAAGTGTCTGAAATATATTTGACTGCATGGCCTGAGCTGAGGCATCGGTAGAATTTATAGGGTTAAGCATATCAGGATCAGCTAACTCCTGAATAACCACTTCAGACCTGTCACGTTTATATGAGCTGCAGGAATTGAACAAAAACAGGCCCGCACATAGGCTAACTATCAGATAATAAGCACATTTCTTCATAAGGTACTTTTTTTGAGAGGTGCAAATCTACATAAATGCTTTGAAAAAAGCATTTTTAGTATCAATTAACTATTTTCAAACGGGCAAACCTTAGCAGAAGCTGCTTTTTCTCCCCATTTTCGAATATAACCAGTGCCTTACTATTCGGGAAGCTACCTTCAAGTGTCATTACCTCTCCTCTCCCAAATCTTTCGTGTTCGACAAACATACCTACCCTAAGTGCATCAAGATGAGAATTGTTGGGCCCGGGAACAGAAGCTGCTTTGCTTAGGCTAACCAGATTTTTGTTGGTTAGAGGAGATCTTGCAACGGGTGGAATAACATTGGTACTTCTTGGGCTATTATTATTGAATGCCTTAGGTATGCGTGGTATTTCCTGTCTTCTATCAGGTTCATATCCAGAAGCAATGTTTTCAATATATTCCCTTGGTATTTCTTCCAGGAACCGGCTGGGCTCGCAACTCAATGAAGTACCATAGCGGTAACGGCTTATAGAATAAGATAAATTGGCCTTCTTTTTTGCCCTTGTAATAGCCACATAGAATAATCTTCTTTCTTCCTCCAACTCTTCGCGCGACATGATGGACATTTGGGAAGGGAAAAGATTCTCTTCCATGCCTGCTATATACACGTAATTAAATTCCAATCCTTTAGCTGCGTGTATTGTCATCAATAAAACTTTATTCGCATCTGTCTCATCTTCCTTATTACGATCCTCATTGGTTAACAAAGCAATATCCTCCATAAAGGAGTTAAGGGTAACGATAGGGCCATCCGGATCGTCCTTTTCAGAAAAATCCCTCAACCCGTTAAGCAATTCCTGCACGTTCTCCATGCGGTTCACTCCTTCAGGTGTCCTGTCCTGGAACAGCTCTTTCATAACTCCACTGGTAGTGGCAATATAATCGCCTAACTGGTATGCATTGTGCGTGGGCAGCATCGCAGCAAAGCTTTTGATGAGAGTAGTGAACTCTAATATTTTTTCACGTGTACGTTGTTGAATACCCAAATCAAACTCAACTATATTTTCCATAGCGGTCCATACACTTACATCATTATCGGCCGCAGCTATTATTATCTTATCGAAAGAAGTATCACCTATTTCTCTTTTAGGATAATTGATAACCCGGCGTAATGCCTCCTCATCATGCGGATTTATTGCCAGACGGTAATAAGCCATAAGGTCCTTTATCTCTTTGCGCTGATAAAATGAAATACCTCCATAAATACGGTATGGAATATTAAGTTTACGCAATGCCTCCTCTAAAGGGCGCGATTGAGCATTGGTACGATATAGTATTGCAAAATCTTTATTAGCTGCATGATTGGCAACACGGCCATCGAAAATAGATTGAGCGATAAGTCTCCCCTCTTCCGAATCACTATAGGCGCGCATAACACTTATTCTATCGCCTTCTTCGTTCGATGTCCAAACTGTTTTAGAAAGTTGATCGCGGTTTTTAGATATTATTTCGTTGGCTGCCTTTACAATTGTTTGGGTTGACCTGTAATTCTGTTCCAGTTTAAAAACCTGAGTATCTGTGTAATGTTTCTGGAAGTTAAGTATGTTCTGGATATTAGCTCCCCTGAATGCATATATGCTTTGTGCATCGTCACCCACTACACAAATGTTCTGGTGCCTTGCAGCAAGCTGGCGCAAAATGGTGTACTGAGAAAAATTGGTATCCTGATACTCATCCACTAATATATATCGAAACATATCCTGGTATTTAAGCAGTACATCTGGGTAATCACGCAAGAGTATATTAGTAAAATAGAGCAAGTCGTCAAAATCCATAGCTCCTGATTTAAACAAGCGCTTGGAATACGTTTCGTATATCTGTGCGAAGTGTTCACGGCGGGCTGCTTTGTCCTCGTTGATAGATTGCAGATCGTTGTTGTATTCCTTTGCAGAAATGAGCATGGTTTTAAGCGTGGAAATGCGGCCCAGCAAGCCAGAGGCTTTATACGCTGAATCATTCAACCCCATTTCTTTAACAATACTTTTCAATAGTCCTTTGGAATCGTCGGTATCGTAGATGGTAAAATTTGGCTGATAGCCTATTCTATAAGCCTCCTTGCGCAAGAGGCGTGCGAAGATGGAGTGAAATGTACCCATCCAAAGATCGCGTGCATCACTGCCAATGAGATGCCCAATGCGCTCCTTCATTTCCTTGGCAGCCTTGTTGGTAAAGGTAAGCGACAGTATATTAAACGGATCTACGCCCTTACTTAACAGATGGGCAATGCGGTAAGTAAGCACCCTCGTCTTACCCGAACCGGCGCCTGCAATTATCATTACAGGGCCTTCTGTGCATTCTACAGCTCCTCTTTGTTCCCTATTAAGATGTGCTAAAATATCGTTCTCCATTACCTTATTAAAAAAGGATTTCAAAATTACTATATTGTATCAACGCTTTGTACTATGTTGATAAATGTTCAATTTCTTTTCATAAACATACCTGCAATCAAAATTCTGTAAATAATTTTGCATTCGTTAATAGAACTATGAAAAGATACAGGTTACTTCTTCTTGCTTTCATTATTGCTTCCTGCAAATTTCATCATAATCAACCATCTCCGTATAAAGATTTTTCTACCCGTGACGGTGTGACTTTTTACAAGTACTGCGACATAGGTAACTTTCACAAGCAACCCAAAAAGGGCGAAGTGGCAGAAGTTTTGCTTAGTTATTCACGGATGAATGATTCGGTCTTTTGGTCTTCGCGTGAAGCGGGTTATCCTTATTCTGTTTTTCTTTCCTGGGATAAACTGGTGAATGGCAGCACCTATGAAAGAGCCCTTCTCCAATCTAACCAGGGAGATAGTGTTGTTTACATTGTTCCTGCCGATTCGGTATTTAAGGATATTTTAAAACTTCCCCTGCCTTATTTTCTCCACAATGGGGACATGATAAAAGTATATGCCCGTATTTCCCTTATCCTCGATTCTGCTCATTATCTTGTAAAAATGAAGGCCATAAGAGAATATAAAAAGGATATGGACCTGCAAGAGCAATTAAACCTCCTTAGGTATATAACTGCTAACCATATACCGGATAGCATGAAAAAAGGTAACGTATATATCATACCCTTGAAGAATGGCAATGGGCCTAAAGTTGAAAAAGGAGCTATGATAAGCCTTGCCTACCGGGGGTCTTTTTTAACTGGGCAAGCCTTTGATTCTGTATCTATAAGCAGCCCAATGCAATTTAAGTACGGCGATACGGACCAGATGATAACAGGACTGGACAGGGCCATAAAAATGATGCGCGAGGGTGAGAAAGCAAAAATTATTATACCTTCGCAACTCGCCTTTGGAAATAATGGGTCTTCCACAGGTATCGTTCCTCCGTATACCACCGTAGTATACGAAGTAACATTGTTAAAAGTAAAAGGCCCTTAAAAAAACAAAAAACAATGAATTCTACATTAATCAAGCTAAGCATTTTTTCAGTTGCTATTGTATCGGTATTTACTGCATGTAAACACTCAGGATCATTTGAAACAGACCCTACTACCGGAGTGCAATACCAATTTATTAAACATAATGAAAGTGGTACCAAACCCACTATGGATGACTTTGCACGTGTAGAAATGCTTGGAACAGCAGTTACAGCATCGGGTAAGGATACAGAAATGTTCAATACAACCAAGCCAAGAGATCCAAGGGATACTAACAGAACCTTCACTATTCCGCTACATAAAAGCTTTAATGGATGCCTTGAACAAGGTATTTCTATGATGTCTGTTGGAGATAGCGCTGTTTTCAAAATCAACACAGATTCTCTTTACCTAAAAACTTTCAGAGCGCATGAAGTACCTAAATTTATAAAACCCGGAAGCAGCTTTACGTTTTATATAAAGTTGGTGGGCTTCCAAACACAACAACAAATACAACAACAACAACAACAAGAAATGGCTAAGCGTCAGGCCGAGGCCGAACAGCGCCAGGGCCTTGAAGCTCCGGCTATTGCAAAATACCTTGCTGATAATCACTATTCAAATATTAAACCCACCAAGGATAGCCTTTATGTTCTTGAGCTTAAGGGAGCTAAGGGTAAGGCAATTAAAGATGGTGATTCTATAGAAGTTACCTATACAGGTATGCTTCTTGATGGCACCGTATTCGATGCTTCATCCAGGCATAACGGAGCATTAAAAATGGTATACAGCCACGACATGAAACTTATTAAAGGATGGGTTGAAGTATTGGGTACCATGCACGAAGGCGAAAAGGCAAGGATATTATTACCTTCTTCGCTCGGTTACGGACCTCGCCAGGCAGGTCCTATGATATTGCCATACACTCCATTACTTTTCGATTTGGAAGTAGTTAAAGTAACTGCTAACAAGTAACTGCCTTAAATTGTACATGATGAAGACCACACTAGCACTTAGTATAGCTTTAGGTGCCTCCTTAACATGCGCTGCATTCAATGGAGTTGATAAACCTATAAAGTATACTGTTGACCCCGTAACAGGAGTAAAGTATCATTTCTTTAAGCAAGACAAAAAAGGTTCTAAACCTGCTGACGGAGATGTGGCTACAGTGATAATGATGTACAAAAATTATAAGGACTCTATAATATTTGATTCTCGCAAATCGGCTAATAGAAGGCCGGGGGATACCACTAAAACGGTAATGATACCGCTGAAGAAGTCATTTAACGGGTGTCTTGAACAAGGCATTTCTATGATGTCGGTTGGAGATAGTGCGGTATTCAGTATTAGCGCCGACTCTCTTTTTTTAAAGACATTCAGAGCAAAAGCATTACCTGCTTTTGCTACTGCAGGCAGCTTTTTCACCTTTTATATAAAGCTTGTTAAATTTCAAACCCAGCAACAATTGCAGGAAGAAAAGCAACAAAAAATAGTACAGCAACAAATGGAAATGGCAAAGCGAAAGGCCGAAGAAAATCAGACGATTGCTAAATACCTGAGCGATAATAACATAAAGGTACAGCCTACGGCTGACAGTCTTTTTGTTTTGGAACGCAAAGGAGCTACCGGTAAGGCGGTTGAAGATGGAGACTCTTTATATGTATCATACACAGGTATGCAACTTAATGGCAAAGTATTCGATGCATCAGAAAAGCACGGTGGCCCTTTAAAACTAGTATACTCACAAAGCATGCAACTTATAAAAGGATGGGTTGAAATGCTTGGAACCATGCATGAAGGAGAATCTGCTAAGATCTTGGTGCCTTCTTCATTAGGATACGGAGCTCACCAAATGGGACCTGATCTGTTACCTTATACCCCCATGCTATTCGAACTGCAGGTAGTTAAGGTTAAATCGAACAAATAGAGGGAATTAAAAAAGGGTAAGCTACTTACATCGCACCGCTCAACCACCTACCCTTGCTTCCTTCCGAACCTGGGGGAGTTTAGCAGGAGCTGGTCGTATAAGGCTTACCCGCCGCAAATGTATCACATTATCGTTTGCGATGAATAAACAATCTGCTTTTAAAAATGTTTCTAAGCCATTCCGGTAAGGGACTGTTTTATCCTTTCCGTGTAATTTAAAATAACAGAAGCACTGAATTCCTTTTCTTCTCGTATCCTTCCTATTACAGGATACTTACAAAACGAGGTAATTATTTTTTCTGAAGAAGCATTGGTTTCGCCATTATATATAATACCTGCAATGGGTAGTTTTCTTCGCCTTAGGGCTTCAATAGAAAGCAGGGTATGATTGATACTCCCCAGGTAATGCCTTACCACTAAAATTACTTTTGCTTCACAAACCTTTATCAAATCTATCATTAGCTCCTTTTCATTCAATGGTACTAGTAGTCCGCCCGCGCCTTCAATTACAAGATTATTGGTGGTTGCAGGTATTGCTGTATTCTTAATGCTTATTTTCACATTCTCTGCATCGGCAGCAGCATGTGGAGAGGCAGGCAAGCGAAGACGAAATGCCTCTGGGTGAATTTTTGTTTTAGGGTTACTTATAAGTTTACGCACCGTTTCAGAATCTGTGCCTTCTTCCAGCCCTGTTTGAACAGGCTTCCAATAGTCTGCCTGGAGGGCTTCTGTAATAATGGCAGATGCAATAGTTTTACCAACCCCCGTGCCAATACCTGTAATAAAAAATCTTGCCATTATTTTAACTCTGTGTTAATTATCTCTATAAGTCTG
>Ga0206878_10062_pt1 | contig 45631 bp, 38 predicted proteins | sample Alteio_BWOrgCont_8_FD_152621 | JGI IMG/M metagenome (GOLD analysis project Ga0206878, IMG submission 152621) | Enriched cells from forest soil in Barre Woods Harvard Forest LTER site, Petersham, Massachusetts, United States -... | ecosystem: Environmental > Terrestrial > Soil > Temperate forest >... | reverse complement strand
AATGCTTTTATTACACCAATATGCGCCAATCCGCTGGCACCACCACCACTTAATACTAATCCAACATTTTGAGAAGATGCAGAAGTTATGGTTATAAAAATAATAATAGCTGCAAATATGTTTTTTGCTACATTAAAATAGTACGCATATTTCCAACTATTAATTTTGCGCATCATTCATTTCTTTGAGCACGCCATTAAGATATGCCGGTGTATTTAATAACCTGGAACCATACCATGAAAAATATTCTCCATCAACCAGCATCACCTTTGCTTTTGGACATATTGCCTTAAATTCAGCTTTGTGTTTTTCTTTAAAAGGGAAAGGCTCCGAAGAAAGTAAAATAAGCTCCGGCGCAGCCTGTTCTATATCTTCACTTTTAATAATAGGATATTCTTCTTCCTTGTTGATAAAAACATTTTCGAAATTGCAAAGCTCCATTATGTGGTTTATAAAACTGTTCTTTCCCACACTCATATACGGATCCCTCCATATAAAGTAAGCTACTTTATGTGAGGGGGTGTTATGCGCGCTAAATTGTTTAAAGTTACTGCTGATAGATTCTGCAAGCTCATTGGCTTTTTCGTATTTATCAACAAACTTTCCCACATTTTTTATCATATCCAGGGCATCAGTAAGTTGATGAATATCACTCATCCAAACTGGATAACGTTGCATAAGCTCTTTTATTTGGTCCTCTTTGTTCTCTTCTTTATTGCCAATTATCAGGTCTGGCTTTAGCCTTTCTATTTTGGCCATATCGAGGTTCTTGGTGCCACCTATTCTTTCTTTTGTTTTAAACCATCCTTCAGGATGGATGCAGAACTTGGTTATCCCTACTACTTCTTCATCCGCGCCAAGATATGCGAGCAATTCTGTCTGTGAGGGAACAAGTGATATAATGCGTTTGGGTGTTGAAGCTAATGATACCTTATATCCCATCTGGTCCACGTATGTTTTTGGCTCTGCTATCATTAGATCTCAGTTAATCCGGTTCTTTCAATTGCGGGACACAAACAGCAAGCATGGGAATAATGAGCAACGCCCCATAGGTAAGCACCTTAAAATGCACGTAATACGCATTAAACTGGCCTAAAAGAAACGAGATATTACATGCCAGATAAGATAAGCTTAGCACAGTAAGAAGTGTATTGTATTTTATCTTGGATGCATTTCCCTTTTGTGTGAACAGGTAGTAAATGATATAAGAGGTAGCAGGAGTAACAAAAAGGAATGCATACACCTGCTGATGCGGAAAGATAAGTGGAACAAGAAGCAGTAGATAGCTTAATTCCCATATACGATGCATTTTATTTTTAATAGTTACAAAAGGCTTTGTCCTTAAAAAATAGAGAGAGAAACTGATCAGCATAAATCTTACAACGTTTAAAACAACAGTCAATTGCGCCAAGGTAAGATTAGCAATATTGCGCTTTATAGGCAGATCGTATTGGGTGGGCGTCCGCTCAACAAGCAAGGTAGATAAAAAAGTAGATAAGCCATGGAAGCTGGTCTCATCTTCATCTAGTATATGCTCTGGATTCATAGGGTTTATACTGTGCCACCAACTGGTAAGCAAAGCATTGTTATGATCGACCCCAATAAGTAATCCTGGAAATCCCAATAGAAGTATGTAAAATATCACCACAAATCCGGCAGCTTTAAACTCCCTTCTGTAAAGCAAATAAGGAAGTAAAACTATGGGCATTATTTTAATATTTATCCCAAGTGCAATCAGCAATGCACCCAGAATTTTTCTGCCACTGAAAACAAATCGAATACCCTCAAGAGAAAGATAAAGTATACATATGGTTGCTTGACCACAGGTGAAATTGCCCACAATAAATTCCAGTCCAAAAATAAAACACAGGAAAAAGAACAAAGCTTTTTGTTTTCCAGAAAAAAGTGTTAGATCAAAGTACTCGGCCAGAATTCTTATTATTCTATAAAAGAAAAAGGCATTCGTTACAAGCCAAATAAACAATGCCCAATAATATGGGATAAGAGTTAAAGGGTAGATCAGGATGGCAAAAAATACGGAATAATAATAATGATAAGATTGCTTATAAAGGGCAGTGTATATATCGATCCCTTTAAAAAGATCGGCAGAAGCCTGAACATAAATATTAAAGTCATTATTATTTTTGGACAGGATCAAAAGATAGGCCAGCACTGCCAGAATAATTCCACCAGTAATAAGTTTTGTTTTCAAGGGCTGCCTGTTATACATAAATAAGGTGGTAGGCACTAGTTGAAGTTATTGCACTAACACAAAGCTTCAACAATATCCTGACGCGTAATGATATGTGATTCTCCAAGTGCATCTTTAACAAGCACAGCATGATTTTCCTGCGTAATAAGCTGTGATACTTCTTCCAATGATGCTTCAGGGCCTACAAACGGGAATGGGGCCTGTATTACACGACTTACCTTTTCTTCTCCCAACTTCGGGTTTTCAATAAGCTTCATAAATACTTCGGTATCATTTAATGAACCTGTAACCTTTTCTCCATTATCACTTACTACAGGCACTTGCGAGATATTATACTTTTTCATTTTCTTAACTGCCTCGTGTATGGTATCGTTCTCTTTTATAGTAACCAAGCGCTTATCTTTGTGCCTTTCTATAAGCTGTATGGCTGTTATCTTTTCCTGGGTTAAAAATCCACGGTCGCTCATCCATTCGTCATTGAACATCTTGCCAAGATATCTTGTGCCGTGATCGTGAAACAATACCACTACCACATCGTCCTTTTTAAATTTATCCTTCATTTGCAATAAACCCGCCATAACTGCCCCTGAAGAGTTCCCTACAAAAATGGCTTCTTCTCTCGGGATGCGCCTTGTCATGATGGCCGCTTCTTTATCCGTCACCTTTTCAAAATGATCAATAACACTGAAGTCAACATTTTTAGGAAGAAAATCTTCGCCTATTCCTTCTGTGATATACGGGTATATTTCGTTCTTGTCAAATATGCCTGTCTCTTTATATTTTTTGAAGACTGAGCCGTAGGTATCTATCCCCCATATCTTAACTTTAGGATTCTTTCCTTTCAGGAACTTTCCTACACCGCAAATGGTACCACCTGTTCCTACACCGCAAATAAAGTGTGTTATTTTACCTTCAGTCTGTTCCCATATTTCAGGACCCGTTTGTTCATAATGGGCCTGGCTATTAGATAAGTTATCGTACTGGTTAGCCTTCCAGGAACGGGGTGTTTCTCTTTCCAATCGTGACGACACTGAATAATAAGAACGTGGGTCTTCCGGCTCAACATTAGTAGGACATACTATTACCTCGGCTCCAAATGCCCTGAGAGCATCAAATTTTTCTTTGGATTGCTTATCTGTAGTTGTGAATATGCATTTGTATCCTTTTATAACTGCAACTATGGCAAGACCCATCCCTGTATTACCAGATGTACCTTCAATGATGGTATAGCCCGGTTTCAGTTTGCCTTGCTTTTCGGCATCTTCCACCATTTTTAAAGCCATGCGGTCTTTTATGCTGTTCCCGGGGTTGACGGTTTCTATTTTAGCAAGTACCAATGCAGGAATATCTTTTGCAAGGCTGTTTATTTTAACCAGCGGTGTTTTACCAATGGTCTCCAGTATGTTTTTATAATAGTGCATGGTATGCTGTGTTTATTATTTATCTCTTATTCTTTTGCAAATTTACAATGTTAGTAGCAATTGCTAACTATATTTTAATGTACGCACTGGTGATATACGCGAAATGATAAATGAAGGCAGGATAAGCATTGCCATGCAGGAGAGGAACGCCCCAGCATTAAGCACTACAATATACTTCCAGTTAAGGTAGATGGGAACCTGAGAGACGTAATATGTTTCCTGGGAAAGTTTAATAAGACCGTAATGAGCCTGCAGAAAACACAAAGACAACCCGAAAAAATTACCAAGCAACATCCCCCACAAGATCAGGTAGCAACCGTCTATAAGAAATATCTTTTGTACACTCCCATTCCTTGCGCCCAAGGCCTTAAGCAGCCCTATCATATTGGTATTTTCCAGTATAAGGACAATAAGGGCAGATACCATGGCAATAGCTGAAACAATAGCCATAAGAATAATGATTATAGCTGCATTTGTACTCTGTAACCCAAGCCAGGAAAAGATAGCAGAATGAATCTCCTTTACACTTTGGGCCTGCAGGTTTTGACCGATCAGGCTATTAACTTGCTCATTTACCTTGTCTACATCATTAAAACTACTGCATTGCACCTCGTATCCTCCAATACTATCCTTTCCCCAAAAACTTAAATTTTGAATCTGACCCAAATCAACAAAAACTACCTGCCTGTCAAACTCGTCCAGTCCTGTCTGGTAAATTCCTTTCACATAAAAAGTCTTTACTCTTTGCTCATAATCACTGTTGGCTTTGGCCCGAGTTATAAAAAATATATGTAGGTTACTGCCAACATTTGCATCCAGTTCCGAAGCTATCTTTTTAGAAATAACAATATCTGCTGAAGGCACACTATCATTGGCAGAAAACACATCGCCCTGTACTATGTTCTTTTTAATGAAAGACCAATCGTAATCACTTCCTATGCCATTAAGGAGCACTCCTTCATTATCTGTTTTTGTCTTTATGATACCCGTTTTCCTCGCATATTCCTGCACATGCTTTACACCACTCAGCTGTTTCAGCTTATCCAGGAATGGCTGATGTTTATATATGGGCGCTGGTTCGTTGGAGTTATTATTATCTAAATTATTGATCTGTATATCAGAATTAAAGCCTTCTACTTTATCTGTTATTGATCTTTGGAATCCTCGGACTATTGCTAGAGTTAATATCATTACCGCAAGACCTATAGTTACCCCGGTAATTGCAATGCGAATGGTCGGACGTGATACACGCTTGCTTTTGTTCCTGCCTTTAATAATGCGCTTTGCGATAAAAAATTCGGTATTCAAAAAAAAAGATTTACCAGTTGTTAAAGGCCTTATCGAATATATCCTGCGTTAATTGCTTATCTATTTGCTGCAGTAAGTTATCTTCTGTACTTCCTATAAGAGCCTGTCCACTGGGAAAATCACCATATCTCGAAAAAGTTGTTGTGAATCCCTTCTTCTCATCTTCCTTATTGGTATACGTAACCTCGATTGTAACTGTAAGCCGGGTAAGCGAAGATTGGCCTGGATTAGCAGATGCCACAGAAACCGGAGCTGTAGAAAATCCTGTTATACTGCCCTTGAAATCAAGATCACCATTTGTAGCCAGTGTTAAATGACATTGAGAGGAAATGTAATCCCGCAGGGCATCGGTAAACGTCTGGCTATAGGTAGGACCTGACAAAGGAGCCTGATTTTGAAAATACTGAACAGAAAATGTTTTGGCAGATGCAGGAATAGAAGCACCGGAAAAGGAATAACTAACCTTACATCCAGATAACAGAACAAGTAGTACTGCCGGAAGCCATTTAAACACAGACTTATTCAAGATGATAGTCTTTTATTTTGCGGTACATGGTACGTTCTGATATTCCCAGTTCCTTTGAAGCAGCCCGTCTGCTGCCCTTATGCTTTTCAAGAACCTTTTTTATCTGTTGCCTCTCTGCTTCATCCAGGGATAATGATTCTTCATGGTCTCCCTCTTTTGAACTTATGGGATTTGCGGAATGTATCTGTATACTATTATTACCATTGCTTCCTTCCTCAAGCCTATGTATGATCTGGGGCTTGCCAGGTATTTCTCTCTTCTGGGTTTCGTCCTTATCCAGCAACCCTAGCACAACTTGTTTCAGATCAAACATATCCCGCTTCATCTCAAATAACACCTTATATAAAAGGTCCCTTTCAGAAAATTCAGGGTTGGTATTATTCATTCCTTCCGGCCTGAACAGAGCTGGTAACGTTGTTGCTGTATTGCCATCCGGAAGATAGGGTGATAGGGTTTTGGCATCTATCTCCCTGCTCTTTTCAATTACAGATATTTGTTCCGTTACATTTTTAAGCTGGCGAATGTTTCCTTTCCAATAATAGTTAATGAGCAACTCCTCAGCTTCGTGAGTAAGTTTTATGGGGGGCATTTTATACTTATCTGCAAAATCTGTAGAGAATCTGCGGAACAATAAAGGGATGTCTTCTTTTCTATCGCGTAGCGGAGGTATAGCCAATGGTATTGTGTTTAACCTATAATACAGGTCTTCTCTGAACCTTCCTTTCTCGATCAGTTGAAGCATATTTACATTTGTAGCAGCTACTATACGCACATCTGTCTTTATTACTTTAGAAGAACCTACACGGATGATCTCTCCTGTTTCCAATACGCGCAATAACCTAACCTGTGTAGGCAATGGTAGTTCCCCTACTTCATCCAAAAATATAGTGCCAGCGTCTGCTACTTCAAAATAACCTTTACGTGCATCGTGTGCACCGGTAAATGATCCTTTTTCATGTCCGAATAGCTCAGAGTCTATAGTACCTTCGGGTATAGCGCCGCAGTTTACAGCTATGTAATTATTATGTTTTCTGGGACCTAACTGGTGTATTATTTGTGGAAACACTTCTTTACCTGTACCGCTTTCTCCGTTTATAAGCACAGACAGATCTGTTCCTGCCACCTGGCGTGCTATATCTATGGCCCTATCCAACAAAGGTGAATTACCTATTATCCTGAACCTGTTCTTTATTTCCTGGATCGTCGTTGTCATGCAATAATGATCAGTTCTCTATAATTTCTCCAATTAAGGTACCGGAAGTGCATTTACTAACTTTCACGTTCACATATTCTCCCGGTTTCAAATCTTTTTTTGGAAATACCACTACTTTATTTTGCGAGTTTCTTCCGTATATCTCTTCAGCAGAACGTTTAGAAATGCCCTCTGTAAGTACCCTGAATGTTTTACCTATATCCTTTACGTTACTTTCGTAACACATCTTGCGCAACAAGTCAATTATCTCCTGCAACCTTCTACCCTTGGTTTCTTCAGGAACATCATCTTTATATTTTCTGGCAGCCGTTGTCCCCGGCCTTTCTGAATATTTAAAACTATACGCCAGATCATAGCGTACAAAATCTATCATGGATAATGTTTCCTGATGATCTTCTTCTGTCTCTGAGCAAAAACCGGCAATAATATCTGCAGTTATTGTACATCCCGGCAGAATGGTTCTTATAGCATTTATTCTTTCAATATATTTTTCACGGTCATAACCACGGTTCATCACTTTTAATACTCTTGAGCTACCCGATTGCATAGGCAAGTGGATACACCTGCATATGTTTTCATGCCTTGCCATGACATGCAATACTTCATCTGTCATATCCTGCGGGTTGGATGTAGAAAACCTAACCCTAAGCAAAGGATCTATGCTGGCAACCTGTTCCAACAAGCCCGCAAAAGTAACTGCACCTTTTTTTTGTTCTTCTGTAGCTTTATCAATATCCTTCTTCAATCCACCTCCATACCATAAGTAAGAATCCACATTCTGGCCTAATAATGTAACTTCACGATAACCTTTTTCAAATAGCAAGCGAGCCTCTTTAACTATGGTTTCAACATCCCTGCTCCTCTCTCTGCCACGAGTAAAAGGTACTACACAAAACGAGCACATATTATCGCAACCGCGGGCAATAGAGATAAAAGCTGTTACTCCATTGCCACCTAACCTAACCGGATTGATATCCGCATAGGTCTCTTCTCTTGATAACAATACGTTTATGGCCTTCTGTCCGCCTTCTACCTCTTCAATAAGCTTGGGAATATTCCTATATGCATCGGGCCCAACTACAATATCTACCAGGTCTTCTTCTTCCATAAGCTTTTCCTTAAGGCGCTCAGCCATACATCCCATTACACCCACTATGAGAGAAGGATTCTGTCTTTTAAGCTCCCTGAACTCGGTTAAGCGTTGCCTAACTCTTTGCTCGGCATTTTCTCTTATCGCGCAGGTATTCATCAATATAATGTCCGCCTCGGCTTCTAAGGAAGTACTGCTAAATCCCTTTTCATCAAGAATAGATGTAACTATCTCACTATCAGAAAAATTCATCTGACACCCGTATGTTTCGAGAAAATACTTTTTACCACACTTTTCAGCAATTACGGGCATCTCCTGTTCTCCCAGAGCGTTATTTTCAATGTGTACTTCCATACGAATTATAATATGGCAAATTTACAAAAAGACTCTGTCATATAGTCATACTAAAAAACAAAAGCCCCACATTTGTGGGGCTTTCAATAGTTTCTCTTTCCTTACTTTAATACTGCCACATATCATGCTCAAGGTCAAACATCTTCTTTTTGATCTTCTCACCCTCTAAGAGGCGGTCCGTTCCGGCACCCGCATAAACAGCACTCAGCGTTCTGTTATATACGTTACTTTCCTGGAAAATATAACTGGAAAACTGTCTCTTCCAAAATAGATCTTCGTATGTTCTGCGCTCAGCATCACTATGGGTATTAAAAGCTTCCTTAACTGCAAACAATGGCCTAGCCTGAGGGAAATATATCCAGAATAGGTTGTTGTAGCTACCTGTTGTATCTTCCTGCTTGGTATTTTTATTCACCGTTGCCATCATGGGGCATATTCCTAATATACGCACATCCATCACAGAACGTTGCCTGTCGAAAAACCAATCTTCCTTTATCATATATCCCCTTATTTTATCAGGGGTAATATCACTTGCAACAGGAGGAAGAGGATTACCATTTTCATCAGTAAGCCCGCTATCTACAGGAGATATTATTTCAGATATTTTTGCTTTGGTTAACGGAACAGCAAATGTAAGATCAAGGTCAGTAAGAGAATTATCTTCATAGGCAGTTAACTCACCGCTCTTCAAAGCTCCTCTTATAATATCCCACAAACATTCACGATTTGCATTTTGCGAAAGAGGATAGTAGAAAGGCAGGTTTTCTTTTTCCCTAAGGTCAATTACCCTCCATACCCTTTGCGACCAAAGAACATCGGCCTGGCGCAAAAAAGTATATGGTATTACCCTGCGGTTGGGAGTATTTTCATCCACAAAAGTTCCATCCAACACATTTTGTGCAAAACCTGTCCCAGCTAATAAAGCAAGCGACAATACGCAAACGAATTTCGATAGTGTTTTCATACTCAGATTATTGAATAGTAATATTAACTCCCTGTATCTTTCCTGAACCTGCCGGGCTCTGAACTTTTACTTCCTGGATGATGATGTGACTTCCGGGTTTTAAAGAATTCATTATAGTTTTCATTTCAGGAGTAAACTGATCACTGTGAGATGCAAGTGTTTTAGACAAACCGTTTGCCGAAGCCAGCATTTCAAAATAAGTAACATTATAAGCAAGTTTAAAGTCAAAGTTTTCCAACCTCGCCTGAACTGTTTGTGCTACAGAAAGCTGTGCCTTGGTTACGTGTATGTCGCCCTTTTGATTAACAACATAACATACAGGATCAGGTACTTTTTTAATTCTGAATTCCTGAGGAGGAAAGTTCCTGTTGCCACCGTCAGCAGTTTTTGCAGAAACACCGATATGACATGTTGTACCGGCTCCACTGCTTACCCTTACTGTATACTTACCTTTTGAGCCCGATATAGAACCAGGGCCCTGAAAGGAAGGACGTAAAGCTTCATCCGGTATTCCGGGAGCAGATATTTCTACTGGATTATCTACACCAATATAAAACACATTCATTTCGGTAGGAGATATAACAACAGCAGGCTTAGCCACAAGATAACTTGAATGGAAAGGATATGCTTTAATGCTGCCATCCGGAGCCTTAATATCAATAACGCCGGCAAATTTAATTTCGCCTTCGTGGTCTGTTTTCACCGCATATCTTCCTACACCGCTCGAAACCTTAACGGAATCAACATGCCCAAGCACTTTACCGGATAAAGTATCTATGTCGCCCACCATGATCTTGGGCTTTTGGGTGCTGCTGAATGCAGATACAAAAAGCTGGGCTCTAAAGCTGTCACCCAATGTAATATAACTGGACGGCGCGACTACTTCAGAAACAAGCTCATCAAATTTAAAGTCGGCAGCAGAAACAGAATTGAGTAGGTACTGTACTACGGTAGCTTCTGTGTTTTTTATATCGTTTTGGTACTTGGTTAACATAACAATATCAGCCACCAAAGGTCTTTCTGCAAAAGTATTTATTTCCCAATTTACCTTCTTGTCTTCTTCTATAGAAAATAGATCGGGGGTTTTTAATCCAATATTAAGGCCTGCTGTATCACTTGGTTTACAAAGGGCCAAAACCTTATGTCTATAGTCAGCAAGTCTGTTTTTCATCTCATGGGCCTTTCCTTTCGAACCATCTTCTGCAGCATCATCCCGTATCAGGATATGCGTAGGCATATCAAAATTATCTTTTGCATCTACCTCCATTAACGGGATGGTATCTGCAACTTTCAGGGTTTTGCCATCTGTAATAGAAATTAAGTCCGCCTTAAGAGAATCTATATAGTTACATAAATTTTTGGACCAAGACTTTACCAATTGGGCCTTATCATAATAAGGTTTTGTTTTTGCCCTGTCGTTTGCCAATGCCTTATCAAATTGAAAATACGTAACCTCGTTCTTTTTATCAAAGTTATGGTTGGTATGTATAAGACCATCATTTACAATAACAAAAGCGTTCAAAATATTCTTGGAAACGTTAAGCGCGAGCAAAGCCGTTAGCACAAGGTACATTATATTGATCATCTTTTGCCGGGGCTCTTTCGGAAGTGACATAGCTAATACTATTTTTTAAAGTTAAAACTAAAAATTCTTCACGCTTGCTAAAGTTGAGAATTGAAATAAACCTCGGCCTATTTCAATTCTCTATCCTTAATTATTTTCTTACATTCATGGCAGTTAACATTCCGCCATAAACTGTATTAAGAGATTCAAGGTTTTGAACCAATTGAGACATTTCGGTTCTGTAACGGCGGGTATCTTCAACAGATTCACCCACGTTTTCAACCAACCTGGATATACTTTCGTATAAATTTCCGCTGGCCTTAACCTGCTCATTGGAAGTCTTTAATTGCATTTCGTACACTGCGTTAAGTGATGCAACATTATCAGACATTTTTTCCATTTGTGCTATGTATGCAGAACTGTTACCCATGGTAAGGCCTTTAAGGGTTTCAGATGCCTGGTTAGAAGAATGAGTAAGCTCACCCATGCTATCAGATACTGCCTTTACCTTATTAACGTAATCCCTGGTTGCTCCACCTGCGTCGGTACTAGCTACACCTTCTAAGCTTTCGGCAGCTTTTGAAGAGTTTTCGGACAATTCGCCGATATTCTTGGACGCAGATTTAATATTGTTTACATAATCATTGGTTGCAACACTTGCATCTGTGATATCACTCATTTTAGATGTGCTATCGCTAAGGCTTTTCAACCCCTGACCAAGGCTTTCAATAAGTTCAGGGCCTATTTTGGCTTCCTCTAAAAGGTCATCAAGTTGTTCTGTTATGCTTCCTTTTTTGTCATCTTCCTTACCATGTTCCTCACCACCTTCGCCATGCATACCTGCAAGTTCGGGATATACTAAAGACCAATCAACTTCTTCATGTTCAGGCAAAATACCGTATACTAAAAATATAGCGCCCTCTGTCGAGAGGCCCAAAATAAGCATAGTACTTGCTCCAGGATAGTGCTGTATTTTAAACAATGCTCCAATAATAACCACGGAAGCGCCCCAACAAACAAACTTGTTCATTATATTCTTCCCTTTCTTCGTTAACATGAATTCCGTAAGTCCCATAATTGATTGAGTTTAGAGAGTTTTTACTTGATGATTTTATTTGAATTATTATTGATGTGCAGAAGCAGTATTTTCTGAAGCATCGCCTTTAGCGCGGCCTAAGTAAGTTTCAACACAACGGAAGCCGACATAACATTTTGCCGTATCCTGATATTCGTATGTCCTGCTACTATTTTGCAGGTAATAACCTACGTCCTTCCATGAACCACCTCTAATTACTTTCCTTTTTAAAGCGTTGGGCTCATTATCAGCAGCATTATAAACATAATCAGGGTTCAGATCATGGTCAAAATCATACGCAGATTCGTCAAAAGCATTGCTTGTCCATTCAGCCGCGTTACCTGCCATGCAATATAACCCGTATCCATTAGGATTGTATGAATATATACCTACTGTATGGAATCCTCCATCATCCATGTAGCTGCCTCTCATAGGTTTAAAGTTACCCAGGAAACAACCTCTGGAATTTCTGATATAAGGACCGCCCCAAGGATACGGACTTAAAGCAAGTCCGCCACGTGCAGCATATTCCCATTCAGATTCTGTAGGAAGACGGAAATCATTCACTACAGATCCGCCTGTATGAGAAAGATAGCTGTCCATTAATTGTGTACGCCAAACGCAGAAAGCAGTAGCCTGTTTCCACGAAACACCCACAACAGGGTAGTTATCGTAAGCCGGATGCCAGAAATACATATTGGTCATAGGCTCATTAAAAGAATAAGTGAAATCATGCACCCAAGCCAAAGTATCGGGGAACACATTTATTACAGATTTATCTATAAATACACCCCTATCAACTCCTTTTCTTGTCCTGGCGCTATAACCACCATTACCGTTGAAGGTTTGGTCATTAACATCATAATGCCCCTTACCGTTGATATATTGATTTCCTTTTTTATCTGGTGCATCCTTATCCGGAAGGAAACGATTGCTTTTTGCAGCAGCTAAACGTAAATTGATGGTATAAAACACGAAATTAAGTTTCCGTGTATCAAGTTCCTTTTTACGGTAAAACCTTTCAGCTTCGGGTAAAAACATGTCAGCCAGGTTTTCCTGAACGTCTTGTTGGGTTAAATCCATCTTTGCATCCCAGTTGATAACAGGAGGATCTATATCATTACCAAAAGCATCGGTAGCAGTAGCTTGTCCTTCATCACCTGCATTATAAAGCATAATGTGAAAAATGGAATCTCTCACCCAGTCTACAAATTGCCTGTATTCATTATTAGAGATTTCGGAATCATCCATATAGAAGGCTTGAACCGAAACTGTTTTAGATTTGGTTGTAGATGCCCACGGAACATCAAAATCATCTGCGCCCATAGTATAACTACCCATAGGAATTTCTACCATGCCAAACGGGTCAGGCTGAAAAAATTGTGGTCTCCCTTGCACCCCTATCAACTGGCCATCCAGGTGATTACACCCCGTGATGACAGCAATAAAGCAGGCAAGCAATAACAGTCTTTTCATAATCTCTTCTTTTAAATAGTTAATTTATGCTTATTCAACACTTACTCGAAACAATGTAAACAGGTTCTTACGGATATTTTTCATGAAAGGTTACAGATGGCTGTATAATTTACAGGAATCTGGTATTTTGGTGTGATGTAACTTTCACGACTGACTTTATCTTAAAGCAATATCCCAGCATTAACTCATGCGATCCGCTACTATAGGAATGTATTACCGAAGTAGTGAAATCATATGAGTATCCAATTTTAAGGTTAGACCCATTAGTAAACGCATAGTTAAGGCCTAAAAAGCCAATAAATGAATCATTTAACCTATATCCAATGCCAAACCATATTAGTTTGTTGTATTCTGCTCTACAGTCTAACTGAAATTGTGTAGACGAAGCATCTGATTCTACATATAGGTCTGGTTTAAGATCCCAAATAGGATTTATACTGTATGTGTAACCAGCCATTACATAATAATGTCTTGCCACATCATATTGATAAGTTTTATTACCTCCATCAATAGTTTGAGCAGGAATGTGAGAAGAAGAAATGCCTACATATAGACCTTGTGGGGTTTCATAATAAGCACCTAGGCCTATGTCATACGTTGCATTCGATACACCGCTGCTTGGAATATATGGATCGCTTGATCCATTTGTGCCGTCAGGAGCTAACCATGTGCCGTCGATAGATTTTTGATAAAATCCAATTTCAGGACCAACACCCAATACACCAGGCCCTAATACTATATGATAAGAATAGGCTAATTTAACTTCCAAAGTCTTTTCGAAACCTAATTGGTCATCAAACACAGTAAGGCCAAGGCCTCCACCAATGCTTGGCAGATAAGCATCACCTGTAAATAAAAACGTTTTGGGATTGCCAGGGAAGTTAACCCATTGGTCCCTTGCTATCAAAGTAGCACAATATGACTTGTTCATACCAGCATCACCGGGATTAATATCCACCCTATTAAACATATTCTGGCTAAACTGTGCATCCTGCTGTGCATAAGCGAAAGCAGCCATTGTAAGAGCCAAAACACTAGTAATTATTTTCTTCATATTCTTAATCGTGTTTATAAAAATATTACGTCCTTTTTCTTGTAAAAGGAAGGTAAAAGTAGGAACTATTCTTTAAAAATGCAAGTTTTTGATTCTTTTTTTTACAAAAGGGGTCTTTTGGGGCATGACGCTTAATTTAATTTTTGATAGGCCTGCCACCATCTATCAGGCATTTCTCCAGCACAGGCCATTTGGTAATCTTCATATGAACAGGGCACCATATGATGCCGCTCAAACTTTGATTTAACACCTATTTTAAAGGGTACTTCCATCCACCAACGGTCGGTTTTAAGGCTTTTATAAAATACCAGCTCATGTTCGGGGGTTTTCATAGCCACCCTGTATTTAACATAATCTTTTTCTGTGGGGATGGGGAAATCATTCTTGCGGTTGGCAAAACCATCCAGGAAGTACCATACCAATTGGGCAGCTAATTCAGTTGTTTGCCCCCTGTTATCAAGGGATGGATTAACTTCATATATACCCACTGAAGAGAGCTTATCGCTCATTCCTGCATAACGGAATGCCTGGCAAACCTGTTCCCCATAAAAACCATTAGGTGTTGAATAATGTGTCCCCGGTGCATCTGACCGACGGATGGAAGATATATCAAGGCTTAGGATATCTGTATTCCTTACAATGGGTTCGGCTTCTTCAAGCCTGGCCTGTATCTGCCCCAGCCTGTATAAATCGAAGTACATCTTTTTAAAAATGTCTGCTTCGTCAGGATTTACAAAATGCGTTTGGTATCCAATAAGGCTAAAGTTGAAAAGCAAGTTAGGCTCATGTTGCACTATTTTACTCAAATACGATCGAGAACTGATTTCGCTATCCATGCTACCCATATCCAGGGTTCTGTCAATACAAACAATATTAACTGTTTGCTGTCGGGGCTGGTAGGCCAGGTAATTTGCATAGGTAAGATCCTGGCTTCCACCAATGATTATGGGGACTATATTTTTTTCAAACAATTCACTGCAAACAAATGAAAGAGCGTGGTAAGTATCATTCGCAGTAATTCCGGGGATCAAATTTCCAAGGTCTGCAACCACAAGCGGAGCGACATAGGCTAACTTGTAAAATTGTTTTCTTACCTCATCGGGGGCTTTGCTACAGCCCTGGTTTTCTCCGGCGTTCCTGTCTTCCCCTACCCCGATTATTGCAACCTTAACACCTTGCAGATCGGGAAATTTTTTTTCATTAAACTTTTTAATATGGCTACCCCAAGCAAAGGCTTCGTAGTCATCTTCAGTTTTAACGGGGCTAAAATATTGAGCTATCTCCATTAAGCTATGTTATTAGCTTTCGGTTTTCTTTTTGCGGGGTGTAAAGCCTCTTTTCTTCCTGGGCGATTTCTTTTCTTCCTCTATCATCACCAGGCATTCTTCAAGTGTAAGTTTAGCCGGATCTTTATCCTTAGGAATTTTGTAATTCTTTTTATCCATGGTCATATACGGACCATATTGCCCTTTCAGGATCTTTATTTCCGGATCATGCTTAAATACTTGGATGGTCTTTTCAATTTCTTTAATGCGCTTAGCCTTTATAATTTCTATCCCGGTTTCTTCGGTAACGGTATAAGGATCATTACCCGCAGGTAATGAATAAAAAGCGGCACCGTGCTTAATATATGGACCAAACCTGCCAATGGCAGCGCTCATTTCCTGGTCTTCAAAAGTACCTATTACCCTTGGTAACAAGAATAAATTAAGGGCCATTTCTAATGTAAGAGACTCCATATGTTGGTCAGCGCGAAGCTTTGCAAAACGCGGCTTTTCTTCCGATTCGGTAGCACCCATTTGTACCATTGGTCCGTACCTGCCTATTTTAACATATACGTTTTTGCCAGTTTTAGGGTCTACTCCTAAAAGCTTTTCTCCCGCTGCCCTTTCTTTGTTAGCATTAGTAGTTTCAACAATTTTGTGGAAAGGAGAATAAAACTTGGATAACATTTTAGTCCACTCCAGTTTTCCATCGGCAATTATATCAAACTCCTCTTCTACGTGGGCCGTAAAGTTATAATCCATTATTTCCTGGAAGTGACTAAGCAGAAAATCATTTACCACAATACCCACGTCAGTAGGGAATAGCTTAGATTTTTCAGCGCCGGTTATTTCTGTTTTGGTAACAGATGTAACATCCTTCCCTTTTAGCGTAAATACTTTGTATTTCCTTTCTACTCCTTCTTTTGTTTCCTTTAAAACATAGCCTCTCTTTTGTACAGTAGATATAGTAGGTGCATATGTAGATGGCCTTCCAATACCTAATGCTTCCAGTTTTTTTACCAAGCTTGCTTCAGTGTACCTGGCAGGAGGAAGAGTGAATCTTTGCATTGCATTTATCTCAGCCATTTCTAACTTCTGGTTTTCTTTAACCATAGGTAGTGTGCCTTCTTCCTTTTCTTCGTCTTCAGTCTCGTCGTCCGATTCTGTATATACTTTCAAAAATCCATCAAAACTGATAACTTCTCCCGTTGCAATAAACTTTTCTTCACCGGCACTTTGGGATATAGTAAGGACTGTCTTTTCAATTTCAGCATCCGACATTTGAGAAGCAATGGTACGCTTCCATATCAGGTCGTATAACCTTGTTTCCTGGTCGGTTCCTTCAATTTCTTTTACTGCAAAATTGGTAGGCCTTATGGCTTCGTGGGCCTCTTGTGCACCCGATGATTTGGTTTTATATGTCCTGGTATGAACATATTTATCGCCATACAATTTCTTTACTTCATCTTTAGTTCCGTCAATTGCAAATTGAGACAGGTTCACTGAGTCAGTACGCATATAGGTTATATCTCCACGTTCGTAAAGAGATTGTGCCACACGCATAGTTTGCGCAACCGAGAAGCTGAGCTTACGGCTGGCCTCTTGCTGCAATGTAGACGTAGTGAATGGTGCTGAAGGAGAACGCCTGGATGGTTTCTTTTCCTGGCTCTTAACTGTGAATTCTGCACCCACAAGTTTTTTAAGCAGGCCTTCTGCATCCTGTTCAGAGATCAGACGCTTTTCTAATTCTGCTTTAAACTTTATGTTATTGGCTATAAACTGACCAACTACTTTATAATATGGTGCGGTAAGAAAAGCGTTCACTTCTCTTTCGCGCTCTACAATAAGTCTTACTGCAACCGATTGAACCCTACCCGCAGAAAGGGCCGGTTTTATTTTTTTCCAAAGTATAGGAGATAATTCGTATCCTACTAATCTATCTAATATACGTCTTGCCTGTTGTGCATCTACTAAGTCCTTATTTATTTCACGAGGATGCTTGATGGCATCTTCAATGGCTGACTTTGTTATTTCGTGATAAACTACCCGTTTTGTTTTCTTGGCGGTAAGCCCTAATTCATTGTATAAATGCCACGCTATGGCCTCTCCTTCACGGTCCTCGTCAGTCGCTAACCAAACTGTTTCAGCTGTTTTAGCAAGCTTTTTTAGTTCGGCAACGATTTGTTTCTTATCCGTTGAGACAACATAATCAGGCTTAAAATTGTGCTTAATATCTACCCCCAAACCTTTTTCGGGCAAGTCGCAAATATGACCCACACTTGACCTGACAGTAAAGTCTTTACCGAGATATTTTTCTATAGTTTTCGCCTTTGCAGGTGACTCTACAATGAGTAAATTTTTTGCCATAATAGCCATTAAATGGGCGGACAAATATAACTTTAATGAGTCAGCAAAATTGGAAAACTATTTCTTTACTTCCAAAATAACCTCTGAAACGCCTTATTTTAAAGGCCTCTCGAGTGCCTGCCAAATACTCCTAATGGCAATTTGCCACCTTCGTTAGCCTGGAGGTACAATTCGCCTATGCGCAATTCGCCTTTTTCGCGCCTCATTAAATTCTCAATAATAAGCGAAGAAAAGCTTAATGAATAAGTGTTCAGAATAATAAAATGCTGCCTTTCATCCAATAGCTTCAAAACATTTTTAACCATCTCATTAATGTTATCCTCAAGCTTCCATTGTTCTTTATTGGGTCCGTGCCCGTATGCAGGAGGATCGAGTATGATGCCCTGGTACTTTGCTCCCCGCTTCACTTCGCGTTTTACAAATTTCATAGCATCTTCTATCAGCCAGCGTATATCAGTTAGACCAGATAATTCCATATTCCCTTTTGCCCAGGTAACAATCTGTCTTATGGCATCCAGGTGTATAACATCTGCCCCTGCTGCTTTTGCAGCCAAAGAAGCTCCGCCCGTGTATGCAAACAGGTTAAGAAATTTGGGTTTGGAATCTTTATCAGCGGCCTTTAGCTTGCTTATCTTATCATAAATATAATCCCAGTGAACAGCCTGCTCAGGAAAAATTCCCACATGCTTAAAAGAAGCAAGGGCAAGCTTAAAATTAAGAACGGGCCCATTAGGTAAGGGATAGCTTATCTGCCAGGAATCGGGTATGGGCTTTAACTTTTTCCAGGTACCCTCATAATTTGCATTCGATATAAAGCGTACATGTGCTTTATCTTCCCATTGGACGGAAGTCAGGCTTCTATCCCACACTGCCTGGGGTTCGGGGCGAATGGCAATATACTTTCCAAAGCGTTCCAGCTTTTCAAAATTTCCGCAATCGATAAGTTCGTAATCGGGAAAGTGCTTCGGGCAAAGAAGATCCATAAAATTAAAGGGAATATATACTTGTAAAAACTACTCTGTAAATTCGTTACGCTCAACGTACTCTATTATCTTTCCGGCTATATCTACCCCGGTTGCTTTTTCAATACCTTCAAGGCCAGGAGAGGAATTCACTTCGTTCACCAAAAGTCCTCTTTTAGATTGAAGCATATCTACTCCCGCAATACCTAAGCCCAAACGCTTTGCAGCTTTTATAGCCAATGCTTTTTCTTCGGCGTTAAGTTTAACCACACTGGCAGATCCTCCCCTGTGCAGGTTGGAACGAAAATCACCTTCCGCACCTTTGCGCTTCATGGCACCAACCACCTGGCCATCAACTACAAATGCTCTTATATCTTCTCCTCCGGATTCCTTAATAAATTCTTGTACCAATATGTTTACCTCTACATCTAAAAATGCTTCTATAACTGATTTTGCCGAGTTGCGTGTTTCTGCAAGAATAACCCCAATACCCTGTGTTCCTTCCAAAAGCTTTATTACCACAGGGGTGCCCCCTACAACATCCAATACATTATCTACGTGCTTTGGTGTAGATGCAAAAGCCGACTTAGGTATGTTTATACCTGCCTTAGCCAATAATTGCAGGCAACGCAGTTTATCCCTTGAACGAACCAAAGACTGTGATTCAACAGCAGTAAATATTTTCATCATTTCGAACTGCCTTACTACTGCAGCACCGTAAAATGTAACAGAAGCGCCAATACGAGGAATAACCCCATTAAGGCCGGTTACTTCTTCTTTTTTATAATAAATATGGGGTCTGCCCTTTTCTATAACAAGTACACACTGCAAGTGATCGAGCACCACTATTTCGTGGCCCCTTTGTTTACCCGCCTCTACCAAACGCTGGGTAGAATATGAATGCGGGCTGCGTGAAAGTATTCCAATCTTCATGACTGTATAAGCTAATTATCACAAAAATAGCAAAAGAAACATACCTGAATGTTTACATTAGTGGGGCATGTTGACTCTTTCCAGGAAAACAAAACCATTTTTACGGTACAGTTCTTTCAGCTGAGGATAGTCTTTTTCAACCTCTTCGGCCTTGGTAATTTTAGTTACAAAGTACACAGGTTTATCTGTTGCCCCCTTTAAAAGCCAATCCAGATCGGTGCTATGGATATCCTTCCAGGGAGGTTCTTCAAAGTAAAAATATTGTGAATAGCTCTTAAACCCTATAGTGGTGACATACACGTCCTTCCCCTTGAGGCCTTGGTAAAAATCTATAGGTGCTTGTTGGGTATACTGTTCAATTTTAGGAGCAGAAAATATAAGAATGGTATTCGTAGTAATTAATGTAGCAATGAAAATACCAATTACCCCCTGTCTTAGCCTTCCCATCCCAATAAATACAAGACAAGTTATGATGGATAAAAATAAAAAGACACCCATGGTACAATCAGCGTAACTCCAGCTTACATTGGCCTGAAAGTTGGCAGCAGCAAAAGGATCTTTTAATATTCCGCTATCTAAAATGGCTTGTTTATGCATAGCTACTATAGGAAGTGCAGTCAGTACAGTAGCTAGCAACCCGCCAGTAATAGCCAATCCCCAAGTCATCCATTTCTTCCATATAGAATTTTCAAACAGCAACTTGTAAGCAGCAAATGCAGCAAAGAAGGTAAGGGGATAATAACAGAGTGACGAGTAGTGAATTATTTTGGTTTTAACTATAGAAAACAATATGAGCACCACCCAAAACAATATGCCCATCCACCTTCTTGCTTCATTGAATTTCTCATCTTCTTCTTTGGGCATTAGCATACCGTGAATTGCAAAAATAGAAGCAGGAAAACAGCCAAAAAGCAAAATAGGTATGTGGTAATAAAAGGGCCCACCATGACCAGAATCCTGTGTATTGAATAAGCGCACCTGGTACTCAACAAACTCTTTTAATGTATCGAGATGGCCAGTAGCCGCGGCACTAACAAACCATGCTCCTCCGGCAGCGCAAAATACTAAAACATACAAGCCAATTTGTCCGAACTTGATAACCGATTTTCGCTTGCCCATAAGCCAATATACTATTACCGAAATGGTAAAAACAAGTAATGCAACCGGGCCCTTAGTCATTACTGCAAGTCCAATAAATAAAGCAGAAAACGCAATAAATTTATTTGCCTTGCCGGCTAAAAAACCTTGTTCCTGCGTACGGAAGCGAGCAAAAAAATAGACTCCGCTAAAAATGAAAAAATTAAACCAGGGGTCTATTATGCCCGATTTAAAATAAAAATGAGGCAACAAAGAACCCACATAAGCCAATACCCATAGTAAGCCAAAACGCTTGTCCTTCCATGTTTTGCCAACGTGGTAAAGTAGCAATACTGTAGCTATTCCACAGATGGCATTGGGCAGACGAGCTGCATAATCACTTATGCCAAACATCTTCATGCTTAGGGCCTGCATCCAAATAAATAGCGGAGGTTTTTCCCAAAAAGGTAAATAGTTTATGGTAACCAGGAAATATTGTTTTGCGACAAGCATTTCACGGGCACATTCAGCAAAATTTATTTCATCCCAGTCAAATAAATGTACTCTGCCAAGAAAAGGCAAGAACATAATTGCGCCTGCAACAGCTAAAGCAATACAAATAAATAAGTCTTTCTTAGAATCTTTCATCGATCAATCTACGTGTGTTACTCCACCCGAAACTATAAACTTCATCACATCTGTTGCTGATGCATCTATAGGCTCTACACTATCTTTATGCAGGATGAGTAAACGACCCGAAAACCCATATGAGAAAGGCATATAAACCGCTACGTATTCTTTCTCCAGGTTCATCATAGATAGATCTTCTTGTGTAATAAAACCCATCTGTTTTATATTATTGATCTTATCCAGTGTTACGAGCACAGGTTTATTAAATCTTCTTTTGCTACCCACAAAAGCAGACATAACATCCTTGACCGAGGTATATACAATTCTTATCAATGGAACTCTCTCTATATCCTTTTCTAACCTGTGATAGGCAGGAGTAAAGAGGAGAGTAGATGATAAGCGACCGACAATATAAATGATAATTATGATGGCTAAAACTATGATGAAGGGATCGAGCAAGGGATGCACGATAACCCCCAAAAAGTGAAAAGTGGTATGCACAAAGTCAAATATTTTGTACAAGACAAAACCAGTAATTGCTATTGGGGCCAACACCAACAAGCCTTGCGCAAAATGACTAATGATATTCTTTAAAGTGTGTGAGTAATAATCTTTCAGGGCCATATTTTACCGGGATTTAAAATGTTGTTCGGATCGAATACCGATTTAATATTTTTTTGGAGAGTACGAGTTATTTCAGGGAAGGCAATATCCATATATTCCTTTTGTACCAAGCCAATGCCATGCTCTCCTGATAATGTACCACCTAGCTTTACACAAAGCTGGAATATTTCGCGTATGCCTTTTGTAATATTATTATTCCACTCATCCTCGCTCATATCTCCCTTGACGATATTCACGTGCAGGTTGCCATCGCCAGCGTGGCCATAGCATATAGATTTAAACCCATATTTTTTGCCAATTTCTTTGACTCCTGCAAGCAATGCGGGCAGTTCAGCACGGGGTACCACGGTATCTTCTTCTTTGTAAATTGACCTTGATTTTACAGATTCTGCAACACTTCTTCTCATCTTCCACAAGGCATTTTTCTGCTCAGATGTTTCGGCAAAAAGTACTTCTCCCGTTTTATAGTTTTGCAACACTTCTGTTATCCTTTCACACTCTTTCATTAGCACTTCCATATCATTTCCATCTACCTCAATAAGGAGATGAGCCTGCACTTCATCAGCAACATGTATGGATATTCCTTCCACATATTTTAAGGCCCAGTCTATAGCATCTCTCTCCATAAATTCCATGGCTGAGGGTGTAATTCCTGCCCTGAATATGGCCGATACAGATGCACATGCTTCAATAGCAGAAAAGAACGGGACCAGCATTAACAGGTTATGTTTGGGCAAAGGAATAAGCCTGAACACTATTTTGGTTATTACCCCCAATGTGCCTTCACTTCCTGTAATAAGCTGAGTAAGGTTATACCCGGTTGAGTTTTTAAGCACATTGGCACCTGTCCATATTATTTCGCCGGTGGGCAAAACAACTTCTAGGTTTAGCACATAATCCCTTGTAGTTCCATATTTCACAGCCTTTGGACCACCAGCTCTTTCGGCTACATTACCACCCAAAAAACAACTGCCTTTGCTTGCAGGGTCAGGTGGATAGAACAAACCCTTTTCTGCAACAGCTTCCTGAAAAACCTGGTTTATTACTCCCGGTTCTACTGTCGCTTGCAAATTCCTTTCGTCTATTTCTACTATTTTATTGAAGCGTTCCATAGAAAGCAATACACCACCATGTATGGGCAATGCTCCCCCGCTTAGCCCTGTGCCTGCACCACGTGGAGTAAGAGGAATATTTTCCTTATTGCATATTTTAAGTATAGCCGCTATCTCCTCTGCTTTGCGGGGCTTAACAACCACAGCAGGTAAGTAACTCAGATCCTCCGTTTCATCGTGAGCATAGTTCTTAAGCGTATCCTGATCAGAAAATACATACCTATCCCCAACTATCTCTTTTAAAGAATTTAAAATGGCAGGTGTAATTGTATTGAACTTCATTCGGGAAGAATAGGACAAAATTAGAAATAAAAAAAGGAGGTCAATGCCTCCTCCTAATTCTTTTGCTAACTGGCTTACTTACCTACCTTAATGTATTCAGTTTTAGTACCATAAAAGAAACTAAGATCCTTATATGAGCCAACAAACTTTTTAAGATCCACAGCTGATGTAAACTTCTCAGTTATATATTCTGATAAGGGGTACAGGGTAAAAGCTTCAATTTCATCGCTTATATCCACCTTATAAAAATAGTATGTCTTGGTATCCTGATTTGCTTCGTACAGGTTAAGGAAGTTTGTTCCACCTACGTTTGATAAAAAGGCGTTATATACCTTATCTTCCTGCTTGGCGGTGTCACCTTCTGCAGGTTTGTGTTTTTCTACAATAGTATAGGTATAATCATCTTTTTGAGAAACAATATAAGTAGCATCTTCAGAAGTACGTTCCTGCCATTTGCCTATTAGCTTGGGATTTATTTTTACAGAAGGCTGATCATCCATTGATATATCAGAATTGTATGGGCATCCCATAAAAAGGAAGCTTAAACAGCAAAGCCCCAGGAGATATTTCTTTTTCATACTAATAGGTTTAAGATTAATGAGTTGTGACAAATATAAAATGTTTTTGGTAGCACTTATTTATTAGGCCGATAAAGCAAGAATATCGTAGATAGAATGAACAATTATTAATGGCAGAGTCTGTTTAAATTTATGATAGTAAAATCCGAAAATTATTCCCAAAGGCAAAACTGTAATTAAACATGCCCATCCTTGATAGGTATGATAAGATAATCTAACTATGGAACTAATAAATATGACCAGCCAAGGTTTTAGTTTTTCTAATTTCTTGAATAAATAATTTACCACCAAAAACTCTTCATATATTGGATTGATAATACCTAATAGAACAATTGATATTATACTCGCATTTTTTGTGATATGATAATGCCCAATAATGCCAGCATACGCAGAGGGCGCTATATCATTAAATAGAATACAAATGTATCTTAGAACTATATTACTTATCGCATAGATGGCAATAATATGGATTATGTATTGGGGTTTAAACGTAATGCTTCTATCTAGTGAAGTATATCCCCTTATTTTAAGAATATAGAACACTAAAACTAATCCAAGGAGTTCGACAAAACAAATCGCTAAAAGATTTTTATCATCCACCATTCTGCTGCCAACTGGAATATGCAGAATAGCTCTTGCTATCAGATCATAGTTTGAAGTACGAACAAAATAAGCAATTGTAATAGCAAAAACTAACCACATCTCCTGAAAGGAACTAAGTTCTTTTAAAAAGACTTTTATGTTATCACGAGTCATATTATAGTGGTTCTATAAAACATCGAATACTGTGAGGTAAAAGTATATAAAATAAAAAAGGGAGGCATTGCCTCCCCAATTTTTACCAATTAATCCAACTATTCTGCCAATACAGTCACTTTATCTTTATGTACTTCCATAATGCCACCTTTGATGGTAAAAAGATGTTCCTTCTTAGCCATATCTCTCACCTTAACTTCGCCGGCCTTTAAAGAGCTGATGATAGGAGCATGATTTCTCAATATGCCCAATCCTCCTAAACGACCGGGGACGTTTACATATTCAGCATCTCCGCTGAACAATTTTTTATCGGGTGTAAGTATTTCCAAATGCATAATCTAATGTTGAATTTTGAATGCTGAATTTTGAATTGACATTTTCAATTCTCAACTCTCCACTTTCAATTACTTATTCGCTTCTGCCAACAGTTTTTTACCCTTTTCAATTGCTTCTTCTATGGTACCTACCAAGTTGAAAGCTGCTTCAGGATATTCATCTACTGCACCATCCATGATCATATTAAATCCTTTGATAGTATCTTCAATGCTTACCACCACACCTTTAAGACCGGTGAACTGTTCGGCCACGTGGAAAGGTTGTGAAAGGAAACGTTGAACACGACGAGCGCGTGATACTACAAGCTTATCTTCTTCAGAAAGCTCATCCATACCCAAAATTGCGATGATATCCTGCAGCTCCTTGTAACGTTGTAATGTCATTTTTACTCTTTGTGCAGTATTATAGTGAGCATCTCCCAATATCACAGGAGAAAGAATTCTTGAGGTTGAATCGAGAGGATCTACCGCAGGATAAATACCTAACTCAGCAATTTTACGACTTAACACAGTTGTTGCATCCAAGTGAGCAAATGTAGTTGCCGGAGCAGGATCTGTTAAGTCATCCGCAGGCACATACACAGCTTGCACTGATGTGATAGAACCCCTCTTGGTAGAGGTAATTCTTTCCTGCATCAATCCCATTTCAGAAGCAAGGGTTGGTTGGTATCCCACAGCTGAAGGCATACGGCCTAATAACGCTGATACTTCTGAACCTGCTTGTGTAAAACGGAATATATTATCGATAAAGAACAGAATATCTTTCCCGCCTGATTTTTCATCTCCATCACGGAAGTATTCTGCTACGGTCAATCCAGAAAGAGCAACACGTGCACGGGCTCCCGGAGGTTCGTTCATCTGTCCGAATACCAGGGTAGCCTGAGATTTTGCCAATTCTTCTTTATTTACTTTGGAAAGGTCCCAACCGCCTTTTTCCATGGAATGCTTAAATTCATCACCGTAGCGTATAACACCCGATTCTATCATTTCACGAAGAAGGTCATTTCCTTCACGTGTTCTTTCTCCCACACCTGCAAACACAGAAAGACCAGAATATGTTTTTGCGATGTTATTGATAAGCTCCATGATAAGTACGGTTTTACCTACACCCGCACCACCAAACAGACCGATCTTACCGCCCTTTGCATAAGGCTCTAAAAGGTCAATAACTTTAATACCCGTAAATAATACTTCTGTAGAAGTAGAAAGATCAGCAAACTTTGGAGGATCACGGTGGATAGCATATCCGCCAGCGTTATCAACGCTTCCGATACCATCAATAGCCTGGCCAACTACGTTGAACAGTCTACCTTTAATTTTATCACCAACAGGCATCCTGATTGCAGAGCCCATAGCGGTTACGTCTATTCCTCTTCTTAAGCCATCGGTGGAATCCATGGCTATGGCACGTACTGTGTCTTCACCTATGTGTTGTTCGCATTCCAGCACCACAACCTGTCCGTCAGGCCTCGTAACTTCAAGTGCATCAAGTATATTAGGCAGGGTGCCTTCTCCGAATCTAACGTCGATAACAGGGCCGATGATCTGAACGATTTTCCCTTTATTTGTCGCTGTGCTCATAGTATATTTTTTAAAAGTGGTGCGAAGGTATAATATTTTTCACTTTCCTAATAGCTGTGTTCATTTTTTTAATTTTGACCCCTGGCATCCGTATAGGGGATACCCTAAAATATCACATGAAGACGTATAGCTCAATCGATGAATTTGCAAGGGCGGGAATAGGTAAAACCGTAGTTACTACAGGTACCTTTGACGGTGTTCATTTGGGCCATAAAAAGATATTAACAAAGGTGAACGAACTGGCCAAAACCAGTGATGCCGAAAGTGTGTTGCTCACCTTTGATCCCCATCCCCGCATTGTACTTTTTGGAGAGAACAGCGATCTGCAGCTTTTATCTACCCCTGACGAAAAGAAAGAATTGCTTGAAAAGGCAGGCATACAGCACCTGGTGATACACCCTTTTACTAAGGAGCTCTCCAGGCTATCTGCAGGAGAATATATAAAAGATGTGCTGGTAAAAAAACTGCATGTTCATTATATGGTTATAGGGCACGACCATCGTTTTGGAAAGAACAGGGAAGGATCTGTAAAAGACCTGAAGGAATGGGCACCTATTTGCGGATACAAGGTAAAACAGCTTTTGCCCTTAAAGGCTAATGCAATATCCATAAGCTCTACAAAAATACGCGAAGCCATTTCAACGGGAGACTTGGAAACAGCAAACAAGTATCTCGGATATATATATCCTATTACCGCTAAAGTAATAAGGGGATTACAACTCGGCACTGAGTTAGGCTACCCCACCGCTAACCTGGAAGTAGAATACAGGTATAAATTGATTCCAGTGGATGGTATATATGCTGTGTACGCAGAATATGAGGGAAGAACCTATAAAGCCATGATGAGCATAGGTATGAATCCTACCATAGAAGGGAAAGGCCGGAGCATGGAAGTGCATATATTTGATTTTACAGAAAACATTTACAATAAAAATCTGCGCATATCGTTTTATAAAAAGATACGCAATGAAGAAAAGTTTAATGATTTGGCTGAATTGAAGGCCCAATTGGATAAAGATAAAGAGACCGTTCTTAGTATACTGCCCTGAGAATTACCGTCAATACTTTGTTTTTAGTAAATTCGCAACTCTAAAAAAATCGCGATATGAATTTCCTGGATTTTGAGAAGCCCATAGAAGAACTTATAGACCAAATGGATAAGTTGAACGAAGTGGGAGAAAAAAGCAAGGTGGATATTAAAGCTTCTGTTAAAGAGATAGAAGAAAAGATAGAGGCTACCCGTAAAAAGATTGCCGAAAAGCTTACCCCATGGCAGCGTGTGCAGCTATCCAGGCATCCTGACAGGCCATATACCCTCGATTATATAGATTATATGACAGGAGGCACCTTTATTGAACTGCATGGCGACAGGAATGTAGGCGATGATAAAGCCATGGTAGGTGGATTGGGTACCATAGACGGAAAAAGTGTAATGTTCGTAGGACAGCAAAAAGGCAATACAACTAAACAGAGGCAATACCGCAACTTTGGAATGCCTAATCCGGAAGGGTACCGTAAAGCATTGCGCCTGATGAAATTGGCAGAAAAATTCAATGTGCCTATTGTTTGCCTTATAGATACTCCCGGTGCATATCCAGGCCTGGAAGCAGAAGAAAGAGGCCAGGCAGAGGCCATAGCCAGAAATCTCTTTGAGATGATGCGCCTTAAGGTACCTGTTATATGTATAATTATTGGCGAAGGAGCATCAGGTGGCGCCCTTGGAATTGGTATTGGCGACAAGGTATTAATGATGGAAAACACATGGTACTCAGTAATTTCGCCTGAATCATGTTCATCTATATTATGGCGCAGCTGGGACTTTAAAGAAAAAGCTGCCGAAGCGCTTAAGCTAACTGCCGAGGATATGCTGGCCAACAAATTAATAGATGGGATTATAAAGGAACCACTTGGTGGCGCACACGTTAATCCCAAAGAAGCATTCCAGTATGTGAAGGACGAGATATTAAAGCAATTAGATAAGCTCACAAAACAAGAAACGGAAAAAAGAGTGGAAAAGAGGATTGCCAAGTTCTGCTCTATGGGAGTATTTGAAGGGAAATAACTAACTTAGTATCCATGAAGAAGATCCTCTTTGCAATTCTTTTACTGGCTGCAAAGCTAAGTAGTGCTCAACTGCTCGATTCTGCTTCACTGGATACAGTTAAAATTTACGAATCTATTACTGCTGCTAATGAGAACCCTGGTGCGGTAATAAAGCTGGACCTGCATAAACAAAAGCTTACCACATTCCCGGAGGATATACAGAAATATACCAACCTGCAGTACCTTGACCTAAGCAAAAACAAACTGAAAACTGTTCCTTCATGGATAGGAGGGTTGAAGTCACTGCAAACTCTTATTCTTTCTAAAAATAGTATTGATAGCCTACCACCAGAAATAGGCGATCTTACCAACCTAAGATGGTTTAGCATGAATCGTAACGATCTGGAATCTTTACCACCGGAAATAGGCAATCTAACTAACCTACAATATCTCGATCTATGGGAAAATAACATTGATGATTTCCCTAATGATCTAACCAAACTAACCAATCTCAAATGGTTGGACTTGAGGGACATTTCCATAAACGACGAAGACCAGGCACAGATCAGGGGTTATCTTCCACATGCCCAGGTTCTTTTTTCTCCCAGTTGCCAGTGTGGCAAGGAATAGGGTTCTACCCTATAAATAGAGGACACTAAAGCCCGGCATTTTTATACATTTGCACAATGAAGCTGACCCCTATTGTACAAAAAGTATTACGCTGGAAGTTAACATTAAGTCCCCGTAATTTTTTCCTGTTGCTTAGCCTCGTTGTTGGCTTTGTTGCCGGCCTTGCTGCAGTAGTGCTCAAGCTTTCCACTCACTATCTCGAAGATATTCTTGGTGTTTTTAACCAGGGTGAAAATTATAAATTATTATTCTATCCGGTTATAGGCATTTTTCTTGCCACAGCCTACACACAGATATTCCAGAAAGGCAAACTAGGTCGCGGCATAAGCAATGTTGTAAACAACATATACCGCAAGAGCAGTTTTATGGAAAAAGACAAGATGTACTCTCACATTATTACTTCTTCGCTTACAGTTGGCTTTGGTGGTAGTATGGGGTTAGAAGCCCCGATTGTAGTTACCGGCTCCGCCCTGGGTTCTAATATTGCCAAGTTCTTCAACCTCGATTACAAGGATCGTACTCTTCTACTTGCCTGCGGAGCTGCAGCTGGCATATCTGCCATATTCAGCGCGCCTATAGCAGGCGTGCTGTTTGCCATAGAAGTGCTTTTAGGTGAATTCTCCACTGTAAACTTTGTCCCTTTACTTATATCATCAGCAGTAGCATCGGTTATATCCCAAATAGCTTATGGAGGACATGGACAGATATTTTACATTTTTTCTCAAGGATGGGATATAAAAGCAATCCCATTTTATCTTGTGCTAAGCATTATAACCGGGTTGTATTCGCTATATATTATGAAGGGTATAGCCTATTCGGAAAACCTGCTCAAAGGATTCGCTAACCCATATCCCAAGGCAATCGTTGGAGGAGCCATTTTGGGGTTAATGATATTTCTTTTGCCTCCGCTATATGGAGAAGGATACCACACTGTGCAAATGCTTTTAAACACTGAGTACACTAAGTTATTTGATGGAAGTATTTTATACAGGTTCCACGATAGCGGAATAGCATTATTGGTCTTTACGGGAGCCATCTTGCTTGTAAAAGTTATAGCTACCCAGCTCACCATAAGTTCAGGTGGCAACGGAGGATTTTTTGCACCATCACTTTTCATGGGTTCCATGGTTGGTTATTTTTATGTTTCTTGTATAAAAACATTGGGACTTTATAATCTCAACGAGCCCAATTTTATAGCTGTTGCAATGGCGGGTGTAATGAGCGGAGTGATGCATACTCCCCTTACTGCCATCTTCTTAATAGCTGAAGTTACAGGAGGGTACTCTCTCCTGGTACCTTTGATGTTGGTTTCGTCTTTCTCTTTTCTAATTTCCAAGTATTTTAATCCACAGTCTATATACGTAAGACATTAAAATAATGCCAGACAAAAAAGACATAGAAGATTTCTTCAGAAGCCTTCAGGATGATATTTGCAATGGCCTTGAAAAAGCTGATGGTCTCGCAACATTTAAAGAAGACTTATGGGAACGCCCGGAAGGCGGTGGAGGCAGGACCAGAATTATTAAAGAAGGTAAAGTACTTGAAAAAGGTGGAGTAAATTTTTCGGCTGTTTTTGGTCCTTGTCCAGATTTTTTGAAACAAGAAATGGGAATATTTTCATCCGAAAAGGTAGTGTTTTTCGCCTCCGGCGTATCCATTGTAATTCATCCACTTAATCCTTTTGTGCCTATCATACACATGAATGTAAGGTACTTTGAAGCAGGCAGCATTTGCTGGTTTGGAGGTGGTATAGATCTTACACCGCATTATATTGATGAAGAAGATGCAGCGTTTTTCCATTCTACATTAAAAAAGGTATGCGATACTCATAATCCTGCTTATTATTCTGAATTTAAAAAGTGGGCAGACGATTATTTCTATATCAAGCATCGCAATGAAACCCGGGGGATAGGCGGAATATTTTTCGATAAGCTATCGGCAACTAAAGATATCACCATAGAACAGAGGTTCGATTTTGTAAAGACTATTGGTGAAACTTTTTTAAAGGTTTATCTGCCTCTTATCTCTAAAAATCAAACTAAAAAGTACACGGAAGAAAACCGCAAGTGGCAAATGCTGCGAAGAGGAAGATATGTTGAGTTTAATCTGGTGTACGATAGGGGAACAAAATTCGGACTTCTTACCAATGGCAGAACAGAATCCATTTTAATGAGTTTGCCACCGCAAGCCCAATGGGATTATGATTTTATTCCTGAAGATGGAAGTATGGAAGCACATACTCTGTCTCTTCTTAAAAAGAAGAATTCCCTATAATTTCAAAAATAGGCCTGGGTTATTAATAACTTATTATACTCATTTTCAATTAGTTATAAAATATATCAAGTTCTCTCTTATTTCAGACCAAACCCTTTCTGTTCATTCTTCATCTATCTAGGAAATGCCTATCATAAATCCATATAGGTTTTATTTGAAAAAATGGATACATTTGTTAGTTAATATTGATTGAATACTAAACACATCCGCCCATGACCACATTTTTACGCAAATCCACCTCTTTTATTTCAATTTTCATCGTTTCAGCTTGTTTATTCGTTTCTGTGACATCAAAAGCACAAAACCGCGTTAACGGTGAAGCTATCGAGGAATTATGGCAAAATAGCTATACAACCTGGAGACAAAACCTGCAAAATACGGTACATGCGAGTAATAGAGATTTTGCCCTCTTCTTCCAATATGACCAGGAAGCGTTTTATAGCGACAGATCAGCTTTCTTTCAAAAGGCATCAACAGGAACTATGAATAACGTGCAGGCTAAAAGTTTCTTTGCCCAGCTTAATGTAAAATATCTTTCTCTTTATAATACTTTTTTAACGATTAAGGCAGACTATCCTAATACACTTGCTGAATATACAACAGGCCGGAGCCTTAACCCAGGTTCTGTATCACGTATTATGAATACTTGCAATACTGCATGTTATAATGTAGATTGCTCTAACGGCACCTTGAATGGATGGAATGCATACTATGCTATAAACCAATCTACGTCATCCGCGACAGCTACAAGTGCACTTACAGGAGGAGCCGCAGGTGCGGTTACCCGCGCGGCGCAGGACCCGAATACAGGTAACTCATACCAGGTTTCCTTATTGACTGGTAATGGAGTAGATCCTGTTTGTGGTACTTTTATTCCTGTAATGCCTCCCCTGGGTAATTATTCTATTAGGATAGGAGATAGTACACAGGCAGGTTTTGGGGTAGGAGAAGCAACATATTCATTCATACCTACAGGCCCTAATCCTAAAATTGCGATACAATATGCCCTTGTGCTTGAAAGCATAAACCATGTTGGATGGACGAGACCCTGGTTTAGTATGGAAGTTTTAGATTCCGTAGGAAACCCTATTCCGGGTTGTGGAGAATATACTGTTGTATCTGCTCCGGGAACTCCTGGTTTTCAGGGATTTTTCTACCCAGGCTCGGGTGATACAGTATATTGCAGGCCCTGGACAACTGTATTCGTTAACTTATCTTCTTATGTCGGACATTGCTGCACCCTTTCTTTCGAGTCTTCTGATTGTGCTTTTGGCGCTCACTTTGGCTATGCATATATTGCAGCATCCTGTTCTAATCCTGTTATAGCATCCTCATCAAATTTCTTTTGCGGACAGTCAACTATTACTCTCACAGCCCCTCCAGGTGGGCAAACCTATTCGTGGACTGGCCCTTGTATAACAGGCGCCACCAACCAGCAACAATGCACAATTACATGTCCGGGAACGTATTCAGTTACCTTAACAAGTTCTGCCGGTCCCACTTGCGGTACCACTATGACCATTACTATTGGTACTGCCCCAGGACCTCCGCCAGTGCCTAATTTTACTGCAGACACTGTATGCTCTGGTAATCCAACACAATTTACAGATCTCTCTAATCCATTGAATGGCCCGGGAGTTACAACATATTGGGATTTTTATAACAACTTCCATTTTGAAGACTCGACAATTACAAATCCAACTTGGACATTCCCGCAAGGAGGTGCATACCAGGTGCATGTGCATGAAGTAAGTAACGGATGTGGCGCCGATACCACGATTACAATAATAGTAGATAGTTCCATTTCACCTAATATATCGGGATCTACCCAAGCATGCGTTGGGCAACAGGCATTTTTTGCTAACTCTTCAGGAGGAGGAAGTTTTACGTGGAATTTCGGGGACCCAAATTGCCCACCTGCTCAAAATACATCTACATTGCAATTCCCACATCACATATATAGTGTAGCCGGAACCTATACCGTTTCCCTAAGTAAGGGAGGGCATTGTCCTGCATCTGACCAATTAGTGATTACTGTAACAGCAAGTCCGACTGAAAGCATTTCTTATAATATGATTTGTGGCTCTAATACGGTTACATTTCATGCAGATGACAGCACAAATATGTCTTTTTACGATTGGAGCTTTAATGGTTCTTTGGGCAATGTTCTGGGCGGAACCTTTTCAGTTTCCAGCGCCTCCACTACTTTTACTTTTCCTGCTAGTAACAGTTGTTACGAAGTAACGGTAACTGCAACACCTAATGCCGGGTTCTGCCCGGGTACCTTTACTTTGAACTTCTGCCTTAACCCTGGCGCAGATACTGCCAGGTTTGATACTGTACCTCCTTCCTGTGTTGGACAAACTATTCACTTTAGAGATTCCTCTGAGGGTGGCCCTAATCAATGGAGGTGGAACTTTGGCGATCCCAATTGCCCGGCTAACCAGGATACTTCTTCAAAAGAAAATCCCACCCATAAATATTCACAACCCGGTGTATATACAGTTAAATTAGTTGTTGATCCGTCAGTAAGTTGTAAGGATAGTACTACACGGCAGATTACAATAAATCCTTTGGCAGTTGCAGATTTTAATGCCAATTCAGTCTGCCTTGTCGATAGTGTTGATTTTATCAACTCATCCTTTATAATAGGTGGTACGATAACAGGGTATGTCTGGAACTTTGATGATCCCGGATCAGGCCCTAACAACACCTCCGTTTTGCAAAACCCAGCGCATAAATATGCAACTCAGGGAGCGTATGTTGTAAGCCTGACTGCTCTCACAGCTAGCGGATGTGACTCAACAATAACTCAGACTATTACAGTATATCCCGGGGGACCGGCAAGCTTTGCAAACTCTAAAGCTTGTATAGGAGCAGCTACTCAATTTACTGATAATACACAGGTAGCCAGTGGTACGGAGATAGCGTGGAACTGGAACTTCGGTGATGGCGGAACATCTACACTTCAGGATCCTACTCATACTTATACTACAGTCGGAAGCTACCAGGTTAAACTGTCTGTAACAGTCTCGACGGGATGTATAGATACAGTGATACAGACAGTATGGGTAAGTCCTAATCCTGTAGCATTATTTTCTTCGGATACCTTGTTCGGCTGTGCTCCTCTCTGTGTTCAATTTGCTGACCACAGTACCCTCACCAGTGGTAATTTGGTGAAATGGAATTGGAGCATGGGAAGCGCCAGTACCGATACATCCAGCTCAAAAAATCCTTTTATCTGCTATAACACCGGAGGTCTTAATACGGTGAGCCTAACCGTTACTTCTGATAGCGGTTGTGTTGCAAGTTCTACTATAAACAATATGATAAACGTGTATGGGAAGCCTAAAGCAGTAATTAGCGCTAGTGGTCAAACTATTAGCCTGCTGCTTAATCCTACGGTTACATATACATCTTCAGATCTGACAACTGGTGATAGCTTAGTGAGTTACTTGTGGAGATTTGCAGATACTATGGCTACTTCTACCAATCTAACCCGCACTTATACAGACACAGGTACTTTCTGTGGTACGCTTGTCCTTACAAATAAACATGGATGTATAGACAGTACGTCAGATTGTGTTACGGTACAACCTACTTTCTCTTTCTATATTCCCAGTGCATTTACTCCTAATGGCAATGGATTGAATGATATATTTAAACCAGAAGGAATGTATATTAAGAGTTTTGAAATGTACATTTTTAACAGGTGGGGACAATTATTATTCCATAGTTCAGACCAGAATCTAGGATGGGATGGAACGGCAAGCGGCTCTATGTGTGGTGAAGATACTTATGTATATAATATTAAAATAACGGATACCCAAGGCCATAACCATACCTATATAGGAAGCGTTAATTTACTTAGGTAACAGAAATCCGGGAAAGTAAAAAAGACAGCTAAAAGCTGTCTTTTTTTATTTGTTACAGAACCAGTTTATATAAAACAGGTTTGCTGGGTGTGGCATCATTCTCAAAACTTGCAATTTGCAGGTTAAGCAGGTAAGTTCCGTCAAGAATATCATTAGGAACGTATATCAATTCTGTAATAGTTCTCGCTGTTTTTGGATCTTGAGGATAATTCCAGAAGATATGATGGCTGGCTACCTTGCCTCCATCATCCTCTCTGTCAACAGAAGGGAGGTCTATCAGTAGGTGATCTATACCAAGAGATACAATATACTTCATGGCTTCCTCTGTTAAGTAAGGCGGATTTGTGCCCGAATAATGCATTTCTTTTTTAGAAGCCGGGTTTGAAATCGTTCGTATAATAAGTGCTTCGGGATGCTTTTCTTCCAGGCAATTTTTGATGTGGATATCGGTAATAACAAAATCTTCATTAGAAAGCTCATCAGGTAAAATGCTTATCACTTCAGCAATAAAAAAAAATTTTTTAAGGCATTGATTGATACTGTAATCTTCCTTGCTAATATGCCCCACACACTCGGTATGTGTGCCATTACCATGAGGATTAAAAGATATATTACGAAAATTTACGGACGCACCTGACTTTACTTCTCCTATCCAATCACCGGAGCGTACGGGTTCTATCTTAACAGGTTCAGCATTCCAGGCATTCACATTATTATTACCTGCACGCAAGGGTATTGAAATATCAATAGGATTACTCAGATCAGTTTTATACGATTTGCCTTTATGCTGTATACTTATAAACATGCTTTAGATAAAAAAATCGGATGCTATTTTATCGGCCAATAGCTTACCCTTGGGTGTCAAAATTATATTTTCTTTGCTATTCTGGATATCTCCTGAGGCGATATAAGTCCTAGAGTGATTTACTAAAGTATCCGCTTTATCAGATCCAAAAGTAGTTTTTACAAACTCAACATCTATGCCCCAAATAGTTCTCAGGCGGGTCATTACATATTCATTAAATTTATCTTCATCCGATAGTACTTCCTGCTCATACCAGGATTGTTGCGTGCCTATATTATTTATATAGGAATTGTTATTAGCTACATTCCACTGACGAGATAAACCACTATAGGAATGTGCGGAGGGACCGATACCAAGGTAGTGTTCGCTTTTCCAATAATTGGTATTGTGTTTGGAGTACATTCCTTCTTTACAAAAATTAGATATCTCATAATGGATAAATCCATGCTTCTGTGCCTGCTCAATAAGTGTATGGAATTGTTCAATAACAGCCTGCTCAGGCGGAAGAATGATCTTCTTCTCCTTTACAAAGTGTGCTAAAGCCGTTTTCCTTTCTACCGTTAAATTGTATGCAGAAAGATGTTCTATTTCAAGTGCAAAAGCCGTGCTGAGATTTTCTTGCCATCTATCCTTACTGAGGTTAGGTAGCCCATAAATAAGATCAATGCTAATATTTCTGAATCCGGCTTTCCTGGCATTTTGAACAGCATTCGTAGCTTGCTCAGCATTATGGCTGCGGTTCATTAAAGCAAGATCTTCATCAAAAAAAGATTGTATGCCAATGCTTAAGCGATTTATCCCAATAGCTTTTAATTCCTTTAGCTGGGCGACTGACAAGTCATCGGGATTTGCTTCAAGGGTAATTTCAGCATCTGTCGCAATTGTAAAATGACGGCTGACTTCTTGTATTATTTTTTCAATTTCCTTAAAGTCAAGCAGCGAAGGAGTTCCGCCACCGAAATAGAGAGTATTGATCTCTTTCTTTTCAAGGTAATCCTTTCTCAGCTCTATCTCTCGGCACAAGGCGCTTACCAACTTATCTTTATTCTGCAAGGATGTAGAAAAATGGAAATCGCAGTAATGGCAAGCTTGTTTGCAGAAGGGTATATGTATATATATTCCGCTCACAACTTACTTTTTCAAAGTGATACGGAACGTAGTGCCCTTATTAGGCTCTGAGCCCTTTACAAATATCTTACCGCCATGATAATTCTCCACAATACGTTTACATAAGGAAAGCCCCAACCCCCAGCCCCTCTCTTTAGTGGTGAACCCGGGCTCAAAAACGGTTTTAAAGTTTGATTTAGGAATGCCTTTCCCCGTATCAGTAATATCTATGTTGAGCACTTCAGGCATACCTGTAACTTCAACTGTCAAAACTCCATCACCGCTCATGGCATCTATAGCATTGCGGAAAAGATTCTCTACCACCCAGGAAAAAAGAGGAGCATTCATGGGCACAACTGTATCTACATCGGGAGCAGTGTTATATATAAATTTTACTTTTTGAGATGTACGCACTTTAAAATAATCTATGGTTTCTTTCAATACATCAGATACATCCTGCATCTCAAGTTGTGGTGCCGAACCTATCTTGGAGAACCTACTGGTTATAGTATCCAGTCTTTTTACATCTTTCTCTAGCTCATCTGCTATGTCTATATTTTTTGCTCTCAGGTATTCTACCCATGCCATTAAAGAAGATAAGGGAGTTCCCAGTTGGTGAGCGGTTTCTTTGGCAAGCCCGATCCATACCCTGTTCTGTTCTCCCCTGCGTTCAGTGCTAAAAAGAGTATAGCTAAAGAATATAAACAGCGCCATTATACCCAATACCACAAAAGGGAAATAACGCAGTTCGCGTGATAAAGAGGACTCTTCGTAAAAGATATATTGTTTACCTGCTTCGCCTAATTCTATTACTATCGGTGCATTGCTTTGCTCCATTCCCGCTATTATATTCTTAAGATGAGTAGGATTTTTTATGGCCAAAGAATCTATATTACCATAGGCGATAATATTTGTTCGGGTTGAATCGGTAAGGATAACTGGCACAGAGGCAAGATTTTTTACTACTTCTGAATAGAAAGACTGGGACAAGTCATTCAAAACAACCTTAAGTTCTGAGAACAACCTGGAGTCCTCGTAATAGAGGTAATTCTTTTGGCCCTTGTAAATGTATATTTCAATAGGCTCGTGCTGTTTGCGCATTTGTTCAAGCTGGGTATGCACATAATTGGTGTCGTTTTGTTTGGCGGAATCGGGCAGGTTACGGGTAGAGACAACATGACCATTGTTGTCTGTTAAAATAACCGGTATGTTTTCGTTGTTTCTTACCAGTTCAAAAATAAAACTCAGGTCAGTTATCGATACATTAGGGCTTGCAAGCAATTTAGTTGCATCGGCCCACAGTTGAACTTTTTTGCGTTCATCGGTGCCAATTTCATTAAACAGGTTATTGGTGTATTTAACCAGGCGGGCCTTTTTTTGTATGGTCTCTGCCCACAAGCGTATTTTAATACGCTCTTCGTTCTCCATTTTGCGCACCAGAATATTCGAATACCATAAAGAAACGCCGGCAATAAAAGCAGCAAGCAGAACCAGTAAAAGCTTCCACCTGTTTTTTTGAGAATAATTAATGCCGCCTGCCATAGGTACTATTATAAACAGTAAAGGTAAGGCCTTTATTGTATTTAAACTAAAATAAGGGAATTGGGCAGTGGAAGCGGTTTGAAATTACTTAGTAGATATTTTAATGGGAGGTCCTTGATTTATAGCGACACATATACCATTTTTGAATGTATAGTATATACCACTTGAAGAATCAATGTTGTATACTGGTCTATGCGTCCCCCCAAAGTCTACATAAGAAAATAGATATTTTTTCTGATTGGTGCAATAAAAGTAAATAATTTGTAAGCTATCTTGATAATATAATTCAGGATGCTTATTTTCTTTATTTTTATTCCAAGTTGATTTATACTTTTCTATTGATTCCCCAATAACAGCAGGCTTGTATGTATTACAAGATAAAAAAACAATAACAGTAAAAACCAAAAGGACTATTTTGTTATTAGGCTTTTTCATTTGTCAAATTTACAATATCCTTTATTTCCATAATGTCCTTAGTTATTTCTACTTAATAGGCGTGACCAACTATGCTTAAATAAAAAAGGGTAGGCAAAGCCTCCCCTTTTAACCACATAATCTATCACTTAACATTTATCACCACATCTATTCTTCCATTCTTCTTTAAACTTTGCTTTTTCTTCATCGCTCATGCCCATCCATTTTTGTTTCCACATATCCCTTCTTCTGCCTCTCCATCCTCCGCCACAACCGCATCCACAACGCTTACGAAAGCCGCCGCCAAAAAATATTTTTGACAGGATAAGTAAGCCTATAGCTTGCCAGAAGGTAATAACCCCTACGCTGGTAAATATGGTTGGTATAATCGCATTCCACAGGTACATTACTATTGTACCGAAAAGGAACACACCTGCTGCTACTGCAAAGGGCACCCAGAACATCCTGCGCCATCCGCCGCACCAGCCCATTCTTCCTGTTTTTTCATTCATTTCATCCATTTTTCTTTAGTTTATCGGGTTATTAAATCTGTATAAAGGTTCTCCAAACGCTTGCGTAAATGTGTTACAGCATAGCGCTTGCGTGATATAAGTGTTTTAATGTTTTCTCCTGTCTTTTCAGATATTTCCCTAAAGGTCATATCTTCCAGTTCGTTCCAAACAAATACCTGTCTTTGTTCTTCAGGCAATTCATCCAGTGCAAGGAATAATTCCTCCCAGAATATTTTACGTAACTCTATATCTTCGGGTGTAGTAGGATCAGATAAAAGCAATTCCTTGTAATTTATCTCTCCTTCTTCATCCTCGTATACAAAGTCCTCTATATAGGCTTGTTTTTGTTTGCGGTACTTGTCTGTGATCTTGTTGCGGGCCACAGTATAAAGCCACGAGCTTACCTGCTCTATAGAACTGGCATCTGCCACATTGCTAAACTGGTACCAAACGTCCTGCAATATATCTTCGGCATCCTCATCTGTACCTACCCTGTTACGGATAAAACTGAAGAGGCGTTTACCGTATTCTTGTACGGTTTGTATAATATTTTGACTCTTTTCTTCTGTCAATGCTACGGTCATCATATCTCTCATTTTTCAGGTAGACGAGCCATGAAAGATTTTGCTTTAAAATTACGTAAGTTTTGCCCTGCCATAGACTAAAATGATATGAATAAGGGAGGATAAGGCGGAAAACGGAGGGTTTTTATCGGAGAATAACCCCATTTATATAGAATATATTAACTTTTGATTGTTCTTTTCTTTTACCAACCATCAATTCTATGGGAAAATAATTTAACGTATCATTGAGCCCTATTTGAACCACTCCGGGTAAATGACTATTCGCAAAATTACTTTATACACAGCCGTTTCTGTTGTTATTGCCAACATGGTAGGCACAGGGGTTTTTACCAGCCTGGGCTTTCAATTGTTCGATATACAATCCGCCTTTTCCATCATGATGTTGTGGTTTGTAGGGGGCCTTATAGCCCTTTGCGGAGCCTTATCTTATGGAGAGCTTGCATCGGCCATGCCTCGCTCAGGGGGTGAATATCACTACCTATCCGTTCTAATGCATCCTTTGGTTGGCTTTCTTTCCGGATGGATATCCGTTATAGTTGGCTTTGCTGCGCCAGTAGCATTATCAGCTATGGCATTGGGCAAGTATGTAAACAAAGTTTATCCCGGTATAGATCCTGAAATACTGGGTTGCGCGGTTGTCGTTGTTTTAACCCTTATACATTCCTTCAGCCTAAAGGGTAGTGCTAAGTTCCAGAACACATCCACCATTATAAAAATAGTGCTTATTGCCATATTTATATGTGCGGGCTTATTACTGGGAGCACATCAAAATATATCCATACTCCCTGCCAATAGTCCCATTAAAAGCGAAAGCTGGAAGACTATTTTCAGCTCTTCCTTCGCGGTATCACTTATATATGTATCGTATGCTTATTCAGGCTGGAATGCATCGGCCTATATGGCAAACGATATAGAAAAGCCTACCGTAAACATACCCAAATCATTGCTGATAGGCACACTTGTTGTAATGGCTCTATACATACTGCTCAATTATGTATTTCTGTATACTGCCCCCATAAGCGAATTAAAGGGCCAGGTAGAAGTGGGATATATAGCAGGCATCCACATATTTGGCAACAGTATGGGTAATTTAATGGGACTCATGATAGCCTTATTGCTGGTATCTTCGGTAAGCTCTATGGTATTGGCAGGCCCCCGTATTTCGAAAGTTATAGGGGAAGATCTTCCGCCACTTACCTTCCTTTCTAAAACCAATGCAAATGGTATTCCGGTTCTCGCTACGGTAATACAATCTTCTATTACAATTATCCTCATTCTCACCTCCACATTCGAAAAAGTATTGCTCTATCTTGGCTTTACACTTAACCTGTTTACCTTCCTTACTGTAATTAGTTTATTTATCATGAGAATGAGAAGACCAGAGCTATCCGGCCCATATAAAACATTTGGTTATCCGATAACTCCGCTTATTTTTTTACTTTTGAGCGGCTGGACACTGTCATTTACCATGGGTGAACACCCTACAGAATCTCTGTATGGTTTAGCCACAATACTTGCAGGCAGCATAATTTATTTTATAGGTAAACCCAAAAAATGAGAATAGACCTTATAGCCATATTTATAGGAGCAGTGGCTATCTCCTGCAACGAACAAGGACCAAAACAAGGTCCTACTGAAAGAGGATTGGCAACAGCGAAGGATAGCCCTGCGGCAAAAAAGCCTGTTAAGGATAGTGTTAAAGCTCCCAAAAAACTTAATGACGAGGATACGGTTTCGTTCAACCGTAAGTTTAACGACGTAGCCCGCTTTATAGCAGGAATGAAACAATTGCAGGGCAGCGATTATAACTCGCTTGAAAAAGATACTTTGTGGGTAAAACATGCTAAGAGTTTTGATAAAGCATGGCTGCAATTGGATGCAAAAAGATTAAAACCTATGGCTGAATGGGCTAACACTGAATTAGCCTATGAACATGAATTAAACTATGATATTTTTTATCCTTTAAGCGGACCAGATATCCTGCATGCCAATACATTCTTCAGCAAGGCCAAGCGTTATCACCTTTATGCTCTTGAAAGAGCAGGGGCTTTGCCTGACTTAAAGCACATGAAGCAACACGAAATAGATAATTACCTAAACGATGCTTACACCTCTTTAGGTGATGTATTCACCAAGAGTTACTTTATTACCCACAAGATGCTTACCGATCTACAGAAGGAAAATGTAAACGGAACTCTTCCGCTGATATGTGTATTTCTTGTGAGGACAAATCACACCATTATCAATGTAAAGTACTATCATCTTAATGATGATGGAACGGATTCTCCGCTAAAGAAAGACAGTGTTGCAAAACATACCAATGACTTTGTAAAGGTTTACTTTAAAGCAAACGGCGACAGCCTTGTGCAAGTGCTTACTTATATGAAATGCGATCTTGCAGATGATGGCCTTAAAGCCAATAAAGGCCTTACTGCCTTTATCCATAATATGCCTCAGTCATTTACATATCTCAAGTCTGCATCTTACTTGTTGCATTATAAGTTCTTTACAACTCTTAGAAATGCCATCTTGGATAAGAGCCAGGCTATATTGGAGGATGATACCGGAATACCTTTCAAGTATATCCCTAAAGACAAATGGACTTTTTCTCTGTACGGAACCTATGTAACTCCTGTTGATAATTTCTCAGGCGTTTTCCAGGATGATCTGCAAAAGGCATACCAGGATACTGCTACTTATAAGGTTAAGAAGTTACCTTTCTCACTGGGCTACCACTGGGGTACTAACAATCAGAATCTTTTAAAAGCCGAACGTAAAGGCTGATAAAAAATGAAGCTAAGACGAATATTGTGCTTGGCATTTTTCTTATTACAGTTAAATGCCCGGGCACAGCAGCAGCACAATATTTTAAAGCAACTTATTCAAAGAGATTCCTTTAGCATAAAGTATGCAGCGGTTTTACAGAACCCGTTAAAATACCACCTGCAGGTTATTTATACCCAAATAATCCGCGATAGCAATAACGTTCCTCACCTGCATAAATATTCTCTCTTCCCAAAAACGGAAGAATACTACTACCCTGCCAGCCTTGTAAAGCTGCCTATGGTAGCTATGGCACTTGAAAAAATAAAAAGGCTTCACATACCCGGACTTACCAAGGATACCCGCTTAATTGTGGATAGTTCTTATTACTGCGAAAGGCCACAATATAAAGATACCACTGCCAAAAGTGGTCACCCAAGCATTGCGCACTACATAAAGAAAATGTTGCTGGTAAGTGATAACTACTCATACAACCGCATGTACGAGTTCCTTACTCCGAACTACATAAACGAAAGATTTGCAGAACTGCATTATACCCATGCCCTAGTTAATCAAAGATTTACCGGCAGATGCGATTCTAACTTTAACCGTGTTACCAATACTTTTACCTTTTTAAGTGATGATTCCAGCAGGGTGATATACAAACAACACTCTGACAGCAATAGTTGTGAAATAACTAACACTGCAAGGAATACGGTTTTAGGCAAAGGATACTATGATGATGGGAAAATACTACCACCCAAAGATTTCAGCCGGAACAACTACATACCTTTTGAGGATATCAATAATATTTTGCTTTCTATTATGCTTCCTAAAGCTTATAAAACATCGGAACGATTCGATCTTGCTAAAGATGACTACAAGTTCCTCTATAAATATATGAGCATGCTTCCGCGAGAAAGCGATTACCCGCATTACGACCAAAAGGAATACCCTGATAACTACAAAAAGTACATTTATTTTGGAACGGAAGATACCATAACCGATACCACCGTGCGCTCATTTAATATAGTGGGACGTGCATACGGCTTCCTGGCTGATTGCGCTTATATCGTTGATATAAAAGACCATGTTGAATTTGGCCTCTCTGTTCTTATATATGCAAACGACAAGGATATCCTGAATACCAACAATTACGGATACGATACCCTTGCCCTACCCTTTATGAGCGACTTGGGCCATCTTATTTTTAATTACGAACTAAAGCGTAAAAAGAAATACCCCGCTGACCTTAGTGCGCTTATCATGCACTACCCCTGACAGGGTTTCTATTTCGTAACCTTAACTCTTATTCCTTCTGAATTGCTGGTAAACTCTGGCGCGTACATACATTGTATACTGGTTATGCCATTAGAGAAATTTCCATTGTTTGTTACTCGTAAAGGATATTCAAATACATAGGTACCTTTGTGCAGGTAGCTTATAAAAAAGTTAGTGGCTGCATCTGTGGTGCTTTCGTAATAACCAAGTCCGTCCTGATACTTGTAACCCGATATTACATTCAAAGGTTCAAATGCAGAGGCACGCATGTCTTTCATGTGGACGTATTGCATATCTCTGTCTACTCTTAACTCTATGCGCACTATTAGTTTGTCGCCTATCTTTAGAGGAACATTGCCATCAATAGGTTGCAATACAGGACCGCTTGCCGTGTTCTGTTCTATGAATAGTTTCTTAACCAATTGGAGCGGTGTTTTTGACGGGGTTATTTTATCAAGCTGCTCGAAATATTGCCAGTAAACTGCACCCCAGCTTACACCTTCGTCATGTTTGGTTACAGTAACATTACCCATATCAGGTTTTATATCGCTGCCACTCCACGAAGTTTTAAAATAACCGGTACCTGCTTCCTGTTTTATATCCGGCATATTTTTAGGATCCACTTTTACATTGCCTAAGGTAATATCAACATTAGATTCTGTTGCGAGCCAGTCGGTGCCACGAAGCAGCAATGCATAACATGCTTCGGTTGTAGCTTTGGTAGTCTGCCAGTTTTGAGTTTGTTTACTTTTTAGCAACCATACTTTCATATCATCCACCGATTGCTGATCGTGTGCTACTTCATCAAAAGCTTCTATAAGAAGAGCCTGCGATTCTATTGGGGCAGTCCACCAATAAAAGCCATCGTAGTTTTCCTTCCAGTACATGCCCATCTCCTCGCTTGTAATGGAATTTTCTTTTAATGATTTGATGATCTTACCCGGTATCACTTTATCATCGTACCGGTTCAAGGCGAGAGCTATCATGCCTTGCATGTAACGACCTTTATCGAGCCAGTATCTTTGTGCCTGACCTTTAAAAT
>Ga0206878_10061_pt1 | contig 45765 bp, 42 predicted proteins | sample Alteio_BWOrgCont_8_FD_152621 | JGI IMG/M metagenome (GOLD analysis project Ga0206878, IMG submission 152621) | Enriched cells from forest soil in Barre Woods Harvard Forest LTER site, Petersham, Massachusetts, United States -... | ecosystem: Environmental > Terrestrial > Soil > Temperate forest >... | reverse complement strand
GTGGGCACCGGATGTTGTCGCACGGCGAGGTGACGATTCCCCGGGCCGGGGCGGCTTATGTCGATGCACTGCGCGCGGTCAAGGTTCTGGGGCGCGCGGAGCGGGAGCAGCAGATTCGCAAGGCGCTCGACGCGGCCACGCGCACGATTCCAGGGGCACGATGGCGGGAAGACAAGTCTTTACTCGAGACCGTCGTGAACCTGACGGAGTTCCCTTCGGCGATTCTGGGTGAGTTCGATCCGCAGTTTCTGGCGCTGCCGGAAGAGGTGCTGGTCACCGTGATGCGAGACCATCAGAAATATTTTGCGCTGGAAGATGCAGACCACAAGCTGCTGCCGCATTTTCTGGCGGTATTGAATACCGATGGCGACCGGGATGGGTTGATTCGGCACGGGAACGAGCGTGTGCTGCGGGCCCGTTTCAGCGATGCCAAGTTTTTCTGGGAGACAGACCAGAAACGGTCGCTGCTGGAACGACTGGAACTGCTGCGGCACGTCACTTTCCAGAAAGATCTTGGCACCTACTACGAGAAGACGCGACGGGTGCAGCGCCTGTGTAGCTGGCTGAGCGAGATCATCAAGCAGAGCGGGATGGCGGTGCGTGCGGGCGTGATCCACAAAGCGGCGTGTCTGGCAAAGACTGACCTGACGACGGAATTGGTGAAAGAGTTCACCGAACTGCAGGGCATTGTGGGCGGGTTATATGCTCGGGCACAGGAGCTTGATTCGACTCTACCTGAGGCGACACGATTCGCAATTGCGGATGCGATTTACGACCAGTACAGACCAGAGTCCACCGAAGATGAAGTGCCGCGGACGATGGAGGGTGCGGTACTCTCAGTCGGCGATAAGGCAGATACGATTGCGGGCATGTTTGCGCTGGGGCTGGTGCCGAGCGGGTCGAAAGATCCGTTCGCACTTCGGCGGCAGGCGAATGGCATAGTGAAGTTGATTGCGGAGAGGAAGCTGCCTTTGCGCCTGACGGATTTAATGCGGGATGCGCGCGCTGGCTACCAGGGGTCGGAAGCGGAGAAGAAGTTTGTTGATGATGCGACGTTTGTCGAGTCGGTCAAAACATTCTTCCGCGAGCGTCTGGAATTCTATTTGAAGGATGTGCGCGGATACGCGTATGACGTTGTGAAAGCTGTTTTGGCCTCTGACTCGGAGGATGTGGTGGATGCGCTGGCCCGGGCCGAGGCGGTAAAGCAGGTTTTGCACATGCCCGAGTTCCTGGCGATTGGGGCGGCTGGCAAGCGCATGAGGAACATCTTGCGGCAGGCGGAAGAGAAGGGAATCGCTCCGGCTGCGAGGTTCGAGAGCTTGCGGGATTCGGCTCATGAAGAGAAGAATCTGGCGTCTTACCTCGAAGTCAACGGACCTCGGGTCGATGCGCTTCGAAAGAAGAAAGAATACAGCGACGCGCTGATGCTGCTCTCGACCGCGCGCAAGCCCGTGGACGCATTTTTTGACAAGGTAATGGTTATGGTAGAGGACGAGGGAGTGCGCGCGAACCGGTTGGCGCTGCTGCGGACTCTGCTCAAAGAGTTTTCGACGATCGCGGACTTTTCCGAGATCGTCACCGAAGGAAAAGGATGACCAACCGAAACTCTCAACCTCGAGTTTAGGTATACGGACTGCTAGCGGAATGCTGGCGCTACGAAATCCAAATTACAAAGGACTAATCATCATGGCGACAATTACTCTCCCCGAAGCTGGCGTGCAGGAAAGCAAGAAGGCCACAACCAAGTACGTTTACTTTTTCGGCGGTGGCAAAGCAGATGGCAACGGCAAGATGAAAGACGACTTGGGTGGCAAGGGCGCCGGCCTAGCCGAGATGACCAATGCTGGTTTGCCCGTCCCTCCGGGATTTACTATCCAGACCGAGGCTTGCCGCGAGTACATGCGGAACGGACGCGTGTCGAAAGAAGTCGACCGGCAGATGGAGGATGCGCTGGCCAAGCTCGAATCCCTGCAGGGGCAAAGGCTGGGAACGGGTGAGAACCCGCTGCTGGTCAGCGTACGTTCGGGCGCAAAGTTTTCCATGCCGGGGATGATGGACACGATTCTGAATCTCGGACTGAACGACAAGAGTGTCGAGTCGCTGGCCAAGCGCAGCAACAATCCACGGTTTGCCGCGGATTCTTACCGCCGTCTGATTCAGATGTTTGGCAACGTTGTGCTGGAGATTCCGAAGCACGCGTTTGACGAAGTCTTCGATGCAAAGAAGAAGCAAAAGAAAGCCAAGCTCGACACCGAGCTCGATGCCAAGGCTCTGAAAGAAGTGATTGAGGAATACAAGAAGGTCGTCAAGAAGCAGGCCAAGCGCGACTTTCCTCAGGATCCGCACGAGCAGCTGGTCATGGCGCGGGACGCGGTGTTCCGCTCGTGGCAGAACGACCGCGCCAAGCATTACCGCCGCATCAACAACATCGATGACATGCTCGGCACCGCGGTCAACGTGCAGGCCATGGTTTACGGCAACCTCGGCGACACCAGCGGCACCGGTGTGGGCTTCACCCGCAATCCGGCCACGGGCGCGAAAGAGTTCTACGGCGAATTTCTGATGAATGCGCAAGGCGAAGATGTGGTCTCGGGCGTTCGCACGCCAGTGCATATTTCCGAACTGCACAAGATTATGCCCCACGTTTACGACCAGCTGCGCGACATCACGACTCGATTGGAGAAGCACTACAAAGACATGCAGGATTTCGAGTTCACCATTCAGGATGGCAAGCTCTACATGCTCCAGACGCGGAACGGCAAACGGACGGGTTGGGCCGCGGTGCGGGTAGCCATTCAGATGGTCGAGGAAGGACTGATCACCAAGGAAGACGCGATCTTCCGGGTTGAGCCCAACCAACTTTACGACTTCCTGGTACCTCGGCTGGATGAGAAAAGCACGAAAGTGGAAGTACTCGCGACCGGACTACCGGCATCACCGGGAGCAGCGGTCGGACAGATCGTTTTCACCGCAGAAGAAGCGGTGAAGAAGGCCGGGCATAGCGCGAAGAGGAATCCGGTGATTCTGGTGCGCGCGGAAACCACGCCGGAAGATATTCAAGGCATGGAAGTCGCCGCAGGTATTTTGACGTCCCGCGGCGGCATGACAAGTCACGCCGCAGTGGTGACACGTGGTATGGGCAAATGCTGCGTAGCCGGTGCGGGCGATATCCAAGTTGATGAGCGGGCCGGGGTCATGCGTGTGAAAGGGCAGGTGTTCAAGGAGGGAGACTGGATCTCGCTCGACGGAACCAGCGGGCGTGTAATCAAGGGGAAACTGAACACGCTAGAGCCATCGACTGACGATGCAGACCTGCAGACGTTGTTGGGCTGGGCGGAGCCGTACAAGAAGATTGGCGTGCGTGCGAATGCGGATATTCCGCGGGACGCGATTCAAGCGAAGGCATTTGGCGCCGAAGGCATCGGCTTGTGCCGTACCGAGCATATGTTTTTTGCGGCGGATCGTATTCCTCACATGCGCGCCATGATCCTTGCGGATAACGAGAAAGACCGCCGCGTCGCGCTGAAGAAGCTCTTGCCGATGCAGCGCGCTGACTTTATTGGCCTGCTAAAAGCGATGAACGGCCTGCCGGTAACGATCCGACTGCTCGACCCGCCGCTGCACGAGTTCCTGCCCAAGCGCGAGAAGCTGATGGTTGATATTGCCAGCCTGCCCAGTGCCAAAGCAAAGCAGAAGAAAGAACTGGTGGAGGAATACCGGGAATACGGTGCGAAAGGAGCCAGCGATCTGAAGAAGATTCTTTCCGCGCTGCTTGCGCGGGTTGAGGATTTGCACGAGTTCAATCCCATGCTGGGGCATCGCGGATGCCGCTTGGGGATCACCTATCCGGAGATCACTGAGATGCAGGCGCGGGCCATTATCGAAGCGGCGGTAGCCGTGGAAAAAGAAGGCATAAAGACGCACGCGGAAGTGATGATCCCACTGATCGCGACAGTCAAAGAGATGGAGAACCAGGGCGCGATAGTTCGGCGCGTGGCGGAAGAAGTGTTCAAGGAAAAAGGAAAGCACGTCCATTACCTGGTGGGCACCATGATTGAGCTGCCCCGTGCCTGCCTGGTCGCGGACGAGATTGCCAAGGAAGCCGAGTTCTTCTCGTTTGGCACGAACGACCTGACCCAGACCGCGTTCGGCTTTTCACGCGATGACATCAACAAAGTTCTGCCGACGTATCTTGCCGAGGGGATTCTCAAGCAGGATCCATTTGCCGCGATCGACCAGGTAGGCGTAGGCGAACTGGTGAAGATCGGGATCGAACGGGGGCGAAAGACGCGTCCGAACCTGGAGGTGGGGATCTGCGGCGAGCACGGCGGCGAGCCGGAGTCGGTCAAGTTCTGCCATCAGGTTGGAATGGATTACGTTTCGTGCTCCCCGTTCCGCGTGCTGACGGCGCGGCTGGCGGCAGCACAGGCAGGGGCGTCGGATACGCTGAAGGTTGAGGGTGGAAGAACGAAATAAAATCGGTTCAAGGCAGAGGATGCGGACGCGCAGAGTTCTTCCGCGTCCTCTGCGTTCCGATTTACTGCACTTTCTGCAGCCGCGCGATTAGTTTCTGGGCCAGGCTCTCCTCCGAATCCGACCAGAGCAAGCGGGCGCTGGCGCCGCTATTTTTCTCCAGATTCGTAGAAAATTGCACGAGTCTCGCGACGTTATCGCGGATCTTCGCGCGAGTCTGCTCGGTGAGCGAAGTCTCGGGCTGGAGAAAGTAAGAATCCGGGCCAAAATCCACTTCGATGTGCCCCGTCTGCTGATAAGCTCCTTCGTCAAATTCTTCTCCTTGGACGATGAACTTCACGATGGCAGGCTCGAGCACCCAGTTCGCGTTCGATTCATCGGGTGTCCACAGATCCCAGTGAGTTTCGAAGACATAAGCGTAATCGTCGTGAACCTGTTCGGCGGCAATCAGCGTGGCCTGCCCGGGATCGATTCCCGAGGGAAAGCGGCGCTCCAGCACGGTGGCCTCGTCCCAGGAAATAGGATGCAGGGCAAAATAAGTGATTCCCGGACGTTGCGCCGAGAAAGGGAACTGCTGCAACACGGCAAAGGCGTGCGGCAACATTTCCGGACCCGAGAAATCGGGAAACCAAAGACTGAGATAAAGTGGATCAGACACAAATCGCCTCGAATGTTTGTGAGCCGCGCAAGTAGCGGACATTTTAATTCTAAATGGTATCGAGATTTTGGGCTCGTCTCATGCACGCGAGGAATAGCCCGGTTGCTGGAGGACGCAATCCGTGCGCCCGGATCATTCTCGCCGCGTTTTGACAGGGTGCGAAGTGCTTGTTACGATCAATGGTGCCGCGAACACCCACCTCACAACCGTCCCCGTCGTCTAGCCTGGCCTAGGACATCGCCCTTTCACGGCGGTAACACGGGTTCAAATCCCGTCGGGGACGCCAACATTGACACCGGAGGTTTTCTCCTCCCAGAAGTCGCATAAATCCTGCATGATCGAGGTGTTCTTGGAGTTCAAAAAGCCCCAAGATTGCGACCACACCAAACCGCTGGGGAAGAGCATTTCACAGAGTTCCCGCCGTTGGCTCAGACCGGCCTTCTTCCACGCAGCGGGTAGGTCCACCAGTTCACGCTGTGTCTGGGCGATAAGCTCTTCCATCGTGGAACGCTCTGATTCCAAAGAGGTAATTTGCTTCTGAATCAGCGCGGTCTCTTCAGTGATGTTCTGTTTCAGAGCGGCAAAGTCTTCTGCGGATAGATCGCCCTTCAGTTTGGCCTTGATCGCCTCTGAGTTCAAATACTTTTGCTCCTGCAGTCGAATGGTCAAGGCGCGGGAGTCTTGTCTAGCCCGCTCCTCCCGAGCTTTCCACACCTCTCTGGCAACTTCGGGGAGAAGGGCCAGATATTCCACAGTAGGATGGTACGAACCGAGCAGGTCTACAAAATTCGCTTCGAGTTTCTCCGCAGAGATGAACACGGAACGACATCCCGGTTTGTAACACCAGTAGTACGGGAACTTCTTTTTAGCGATCCCCGCAGTCAGTCCTTTGTCGCATTTGGCGCAGCGGACGAACTGACGCAGCGGAAATTCTGGATTCAGGACCTGCCGGGTCCGCGCTGTTTTAGATCGACCCGCCAGAGCGTCCTGCACCGCGTCAAACAACTCTTGGCTCACGATAGGAGGATGGAGGCCGCGAGCGAGCAGGTCACCCGATTTCACCCAACCCGCATAGAGAGGGTTGCGGAGCATGGCGTGCCACGTCTGCCGTGGCAACATTGCGCCTCGTGTAGTTCGCAAACCAAGGGCCGTGATTGTACGCAGCACGTCATCAGCGTTGTGGTTACCTGTTGCCATCAACTCAAACCCTTTGCGCACCAGCGGAGCCCGGTCTGCATCTACCTTGATCGTTGAGCCTGCCCCGTTCTTCGGGTTCGTATATCCGAGCGGAGCACGCCATACGAACCGGCCTGCCTTGACTGCCGCTTGCATGCGGCTCTTCGTTTTTTCTGAAAGGGAGTCACTGAAGTATTGATTGAAGACGCCCAGCATATTCCCTGCGAGCTTTCCAGCAGCGGTATCGTCAACCATGGGCTCATCTATGCTTATGGTTTTGATGCCGAGCTTTTTCAGCTCTGCGATGGATGCCCCTTGATCTGCCACGTTTCGTGCGAATCTGGAGAGATCAGAGACAACGACGCAGGAAATGTTCTTGTGGTGCTTTCTGCAGTACGTCAGCATCTCTTGGAATTTTGGGCGTTCGTCGGCAGTACGAGCTGATTGTTTATCAACAAACGGTGGGACGAGCTGCGGCAGGTCATTTTTTTCGCAGAAATTCTGGAATTTGGCCTTTTGAACAGGAAGGGAGTTGTTGGTGTTGGCCTGTTCGACAGTGCTTGTCCGCAGGTAGCCGACAGCTCCATTCATAAGAATTGAGCAGACCTCCGAGGGATTTTACCAGATGTTCGTTGGAGTAGCATGGGTGCATGCTGGACTACAACAGAATTGATAAGACTGGATGGTTCATCCAGCGCATGAGTTCCGGTTGGTTCTCGCGGCAAGAGCTAGTGGGAGTTGCGGCTACAGAGTTCCCCGACATCCCACTGAAAACGCTGGATGGAACCTTAGGGCAATACTGGTCGGATAGCGTCAATCCAAAATGGGGAACCTTCAAAGCAATTCAAGCCCGTGGGTTAAGAGTTGTGGAGAATGCTGGTAAGCGCCGCATTATCGGGAGCAGTGAAGCGTTCGCCCAATCTGCCGTGAACGACAGGAATTCTAACCCCAAGGTGACCCCGGCACCAGTAGGGACGTTTGCTGAAACCCAGACGCAAAGTGACGGGACTAACGAGATGTGGAACACCAACGATCCTGACCTTTGGCAGAACGCGCTAAACCGTTATTGGAAGTTTGTGAAACCGCCCAATCTTGCGCTTGAGAAAGAGATCGACGAATTGGATGTAGAGATCGTGAGGAAGATGACTCCTAGAGCATGGTTTGAATTCCTGCTGGAAAAATACTTTCGCTGGAAATACACCGCGCCGAACCGCTATGCCTCGACTACAAAGATTCTGAGGACCTATGCTGTGAACAACGAGCTAGCAGCCCTTCATGCGATTAAAGAACGCTTGTTTGTGATGGACGGAGACAATATTCAGCGATGTCTGGCTGTTGCCAGTTCCATCAGAGGGCTTGGCATTGCCGGGGCATCCGGTCTACTGGCAATTCTTTTTCCGGCGCAGTTCGGAACCGTCGATCAGTTCGTGGTAAAAGCCCTTGCGAAGATTCCCGAATTGCCAGAAAAAAACCTGATTGCAGCCATGATTCCCGAGTCCCTGAAACTCGGCGATGGCACCGTCCTTATCCATATCATGCGCCGCAAAGCAGATGAATTGAACCAAGTCGCCTCGCAGGTTAAATGGACTCCTAGAAAAGTGGATATGGTTCTTTGGACTTGCGCAAGATGATTGCCCAGTGCGAAGGAGCCCACGGGGGAAATGGCGGCCAATGAAGTGCTGTTCTGCAACAGGGTTCAGGCGTACTATTCGAGACGGCTAGACTGCTTATGGTGACGACGTAGTTGCCTTGCAGATCGGGACGGCAAAGAGGTGTACGCATTGAGCGAAGGCACGCAGAAAACGCGAAAGATTTTCTGTAACACCTGTAAAACCTCAACAAATCATATTCTGCGGGGGAGGTATGCAGTGCGCAGGCATGACTATTGGGACGATGACGAGTCGGTCATGCATGGATACAGGTATTCCCTTTGGTCATGTGCGGGTTGTGACGAGGCAACGCTCCAGTGGGAATTGGGGTGCGACGAGACCGATGAGGGTTTCGGAGAAGAACTGATGGACGAGGGCTACTTCCCAACGCGACAGAGAGACCTGATTCTGCCCAAAGTCTTTAAGAATCTGAGCCCTGAATTGAGTCAACTCTACAAGGAAATCGTCACTTGCTTCAACGAAAACTGCCTGCTGTTATGCACCATCGGACTCCGCGCTCTAATCGAAGGGGTTTGCAACGACAAGGGACTGAAAGACCGGAAACTGGAAAAAAACATCGAGGAACTCACCAAACTTCTTCCCAGCTTGAACATGATTGAGGCTCTGCATGCATTGAGACTTTTTGGCAACGATGCGGCGCATCGCCTTGAGGCACTGACTAGAGGTGACGCGATTGCAGCGATTGAGGTAATGGAACACTTGCTCAGCCACTTCTACGATATGGATTACAAGGCATCACAAGTTCGTAACCCCAAAAAGGTTGCATTAGACAAGATAAAGCTCGGTTCTGTGCAGTAGGGATAGGCTCCCTAAATTTGAGCCCGGTTTCCCTCAAACATCGGTGTTCGTTCCTCTGCGTACTTGCTTAGCAGGGACAGCGCATCCTCTCGCGTGATTTTGATTGGGATACCATGAACCCCGCCAGACTCGACTAGGAAAAGATTGTAAGTTAAAGTTGAGAGAGGCAGGGGATCAGCGCAGGGCTCAAAAATGGCCGATGCCGCTCCAACTTATTCGTACCCTCCGATTCCCCCTTGGCGCATCCACCTGACAGGGGCGGAACGGGACTTACGGGACCTCACGGCTCAGCATTCTTCGGGCCGAACAAGAGTCATACATTTTGAGGGGGAATACTTCCTCGAAGCCGACATTCTGAATAAGCTGAATGATCCGAAGCGGGTTTCTGAGAATGCACCAGTGATTCTCCGCACCATCTGCGGACTCGCAAAAATTCGAAGCTCTTCCGCAGCGTCCGTTACGGCGGCCTCCGTTGTGTGGACAGATGACAACGGCAATTGGGTGGGCCGACTCCCGTTGCCCACCGTGCACTACCGGATTGTGCTCGGAATCAAATACCTAGAGGGAGCAGAAATTTCAGAACAAGTTCTAGCCTTGGCAGAAACTGACGAAGTAGTGCGAATAAATTTGATTGATTTTATTGGAGAACGGGATTTTTCTCGCCTAAGGAGGATTAGCCGTGCCGTTCTGCTAGACCTCGGGGGAACCATCAAGCGCGGGGTAGCCGAAGTGGTGCGACGTGGTTGGGCAACCCTGCCGGAATGCACCAACTTTCAAGCGAGTGTGAATTCCGGCAACCAATACTATCTAGGCGCACATGCGCGACATGAATATCAGAATCCAAATCCTATGAGCCTCGCAATGTCTGAAGAGTTCGTGCGGAAATTGCTTTCCCGATGGATCGCATCGAAAATCGGTCCTTGACTCTTGTCAACCTCGAATGACAAGGAGTTCCTACCCGTGTCGCGTGGCCGTAACCCATTCGTGTGCGTTCAGGTTGGCGAATTTTACTCCCGCCGCTTCTATTTCGTATCGCTTCCTGCGAATATCTTCGGCGAAAACCTCCATTCTGCACGCGCTTAGCTCTTGAAAGTCTTGGGCAGCGTCTTTGATTTCAAAATGCACCCACCCGTCTACATGCGATTCCGCCGGTAATGGCGTACTGAGTTTTTCGACTAAGTCTGGCAGTTCGTCATGCACAGACCTACTTGTCGGATACATACCGCTTCTATCCTCTATGTAGTGATGGAAAGTGAATTTGCCGATGCTTCGTTCTGATCTTGCCTCACGAGTCTCTCCGGTTGGTGCGGTGAGTCTAATTACAAATCCGGGGATGGTTCTAGCTGCGCCGCAATTATTTACTGTCGCCTTGATAAACACTCCCAAATTTGCTGACCACGTTGCCCAATCGGGAGAAACCTTAACAAGGTCATTGCCCAAGTCGCCTATGCGGAGCGCAGCGAACTCGACTGTCCCAAATATCTCTGGCGAACTACATTGGCTCTCAAGTGGAGGTGGTGAAGGGATGCCCTGATCCTGAAACAGAGCGGACCCCTCAAATTCTTCCTCACCTTCTTCTTTGCCTAGCCACCATGCAGCGAGGAAGGCGACAGCCAAAACAGCCGCTACGCAATAACCAATGGGGTTATTTAGAAGCGCCCCAACAACTATAGCGGCCAAGATTAGGCCACCTTCGAGCAGAAGAGTGCGAATACGTTGCATGTCGGGAATGGTACGACTCATGCGAGGTTTGCGTCAAATGCATGGACGCGCTTATATGCAGCTTGTTTTCTTGTGTTTACATCGCTGCATCGCGTTCCGCTGTAGGCGAACAAAACACGAATCTGATACCATGCCCCGCATGGACGAAGGTCGAAAGCGAGTGATCGGTATCATGGCCGCAATTCTTGCGAGCATGCACGTGGAAAGAGCCGATGACTTGTTCGGCGGACCGCAAGGAAGCCCCGGACGGACAAGCTGATCGCCGCGAGCATTCAATGGGCAGAGAAGATCATGGAGAGGATCGACGGGACGTTTACAAAATGAGTGAGTGCAGAGACTATACTGTTTCTTCCCCCGAGGAGACTTATTGTGAAAATGACAAAAGCTGAAGTGGAGAACTATAAATCCATTGAAGACTCGGGTGAGTTTTCTATTGACCAGATTACGTGTCTCGTTGGAAAGAATGAGGCCGGCAAATCTGCTGTCTTGGATGCAATTTATAAACTCAACCCCGTGGAAGAAAAGCGGGGAGAGTTCACCGAGTTTGAATTTCCAAGAAGGCGGATCAAACGAGATTTCTCGGGAGATGAATGGAAGAAAGAACCAGTTGTAAGTACCGTTTGGGTTCTTGAAGGAACAGATCGTAGCGCAGCGACGGCTCAATTTGGTTTCGATCCATTCTTGGAAGCGGAAGTCAGAATTACCAAAGGTTACGATAACGTTCTGAGGATTGGCCTAAAGTTCAATGAGCTGGCAGCGGTCAAGCATTACACCGGAAAACTAACCCCCGGCGAACTTGAACCTGCGTCCAACTCTCTGTCCATCGAAACCGTCATAGAGCAATTGGGCAACGTTGAATCCCCAACGCAAAATCAAAAAACAGTTTTGGAGGCGCTGAAGCAGAACTTTGCACCAGACCTGACAGCCAAGGTTCGGTCGTTCGTGGTGACTCGCATACCGAAGATGGTCAAATTTTCCGAATACTACCGACTGCCGGGGCGCATTGCGATAAACGATATTCGCCAAAAGATCGCTCAAAACACAACGTCTTTCAATGAGAGAGTGTTTCTCGCGCTCCTTGATTTGGCAGGAACTAGCATCGATGCTCTGACGACTGTCCAGAAAACGGAGCAGCTTTACATGCAAATGGAGGCGATCTCAAATCAACTGACGGATGAAATATTTGAATACTGGAGCACAAACGCACACCTATCTGTGAAATTTGATGTTAGGGAGGGTAAGCCCGGAGACCCAGCTCCTTTCAATTCCGGGTTGGTTTTCCACACAAGGGTAGAGAACCAGCGTCACCGCGCAACTGTGGACTTCGATGAGAGGAGTAGTGGATTCATCTGGTTCTTCTCGTTCTTGGTGTGGTTCTCACAGGTGAAGAAGAACTACGGACAGAATCTGATGCTCCTGCTGGACGAGCCGGGGTTGACCCTCCATGGGAAGGCGCAAGCTGACTTGCTACGCTACTTCAACGAGAAACTGCGTCCAAAATACCAGCTTATCTATACAACCCACTCACCATTCATGGTTGACCATGACTATCTACTATCCGTCCGAACCGTTGAGGATCGTTCGGAAGGCAAGAAGATTCTAGGGACCAAGGTGGAGGGTCAGTCATTGACTGTCGAGCGCGACACGATTTTACCGATTCTTGGTGCGCTCGGGATCGACATCACCCAAACACTCTTCGTAGGAAAGCACACGATCTTGGTTGAAGGACCTTCCGATCTGCTCTATCTCAAATGGTTTTCTCACGTCCTTCGCACGAGCGGACGCACTGGTCTTGATCCACGTTGGACCATCTCCCCCGTGGGCGGCATCCGTAAGATCGCCAGCTATGCGACGTTGTTCAGTACTCAACCCTTGAACATTGCGGTGTTCTCTGATTTTCATACAGGCGACAAGAGTGAGATCGAACGATTGCGCAAAGGTGACCTATTGAAAAAAGGGCAAGTCCTGACCGCCGAGAAATATGCCGAAAAACCCGAAGCTGACGTGGAGGACATGATTGGTCGTCCAATGTATGCGATGTTAGTGAACAAGGCTTACGACCTTAGAGGCACGCAGGGATTGCGCGAATCTCCGACTGAACAGGCGAAAGGGAGAGTGCTAGAAGAGGTTGAAGAACATTTTCGCAGGCTTCCACCGGGAGTTCCTGAATTTAATCATTTCACTCCCGCTGTGTTTTTGATGGAACAAGGGTCCTTGTTCAAAGGAACCCCAGAACTGGACCAAGCGTTGGCACGATTCGAAAAGTTGTTCGTTGATTTCAATGCCATGTTGCCTGCGGCATAATTTGCTAAGACTGGCGCAACCCTTGGAACTGTGCCAGACTATCCGCGACATGGCTGAGCGCGACTTCGTGATCCTACGGTATCAAGGCAAGGTCCCTGCGATGGCCTCCTGCGCCAAGTGTCAGCGCAAGTTCTTCACCCCTACCAACTGTTCTCGTGATCCTGTGGGAGCAGAAGAATATCTGCTCAGCAAATTTGATCGACACGATTGCGAGGAAAGGACGAAGAGCAACCGGAGCTGGAGGGTCTCAGCATGAAAACACACGTAGATGACTCTCCTTTACCTCCTCTTCTTTGCCTGAGCCTGTGGCTTTTCTGACTGTTGTTCGTGGCGCACATAGGACAGGCCGCGTTTGAGTTCAGCAGTCAGGTCTGTTGTCTCTGTCACAGCGTGAACTGGCTTGCCCGATTCTTTCCCAAGCCACGCATTCAATTCATCAGGTGAAGTCGAGACAAATCGGCCTTCCTTGCGAACTGGCATTCCTTCGTTTGCCCAACGCTGCACAACCGATTGAGGCTCACCGAGAAAATCGGCGATCTGTTGCCAGCCTTTCAGAATGTCAGGTGCTTCTTTCTTCGCTGGTCGTTTCGGCATATCAGAATAGACTCGTTTGCGTCTGGACTGCGTTTAGCTGTACGGGCGTCGAACACTCTGCGTCGTCATTGGCTACGTGGTTGACCCGGCTGCTCACGGGATAGCATCGCATCAGCCGAGCATCGAACGGCTTCAACATGTCGGACACCGCGCTCATGTAGTGCATTCCCGGATCGAGCCACAGATCGTAACAGTCTGGAGCTACCACCCTCTTCGACAGAGGCGGGTGTGGAAACTAAGGACAAAAAGCCCGCATACCAATGTACTGAGTACACGGTTGACAGGCTCGGATTGAAAAACTGTACCGAGTGGGCGATAAAATGAGCCGACGGAAGCCCACGCTTGGATAAGCTGAAATCAGTTCATAAACAATTCTCTTGATTTCCACAAGCGACCGGGCGTAACGTACCCGGAAAATCAGCGAACTGGATTCGCAGGGGGCGACGGAATTAGGTTCCGTCGATGATTCGGATCGCTGCTTCCCTTGAAGTGTGAATGGATTGCGTCCGCGATTCGCACGCGGCGCACAAGTGCGGACATGTAGTCGCATTGGTAACCCGGCACGGGCCGGAGGGGCCAGTCTGTTCATTTCGTCAGGAGGAATCTCAATGGCTTGCTTCGTGTTCCTGGTAGGGTTGTCCCATTCTCTGCTCTGCACTGGCCGCCATAATCCTAACGAAAATAGCACTGGCAAAATCAGGAGTCTCACCTTTCAAATGCTGGGAGCGCTTGGCCTGCTCCCGCTGCTCACGGTCTCTCCATTGGTCGCGCAGACTGTACCGCCGGACCCTGACGCTGGAATCCAGATGTGGTCTACCAACGACTTCGGCATTGATTTGGCTACCGGGACAGTTAACCTTCAGATCCCCGGTCGTTCCAAGGCGGGACCAATACCATTTTCTTCTGCTTTTGTTGGAACCAGTAACGCCTATGAATATTCAACCACTGTTAATGGCCAGACGACCAAGGGAATCGAAGTTGACAGTCTTGTGTACGGGCCTCGATACGTCGATACCCGAGGGCTGGGAATCACGGAGACCGTGGTTACGATAGTTAACGCTTGCGGCGATTCTCAGCTGTTTCAGAATTTTGCGGTAATAGATCTAACCGGAGCCGTTCATCCCTTTCCGACAACCTTCGTTTGGCCAACCAAGTGCCAGGTTCCAAGTCCAACGGTCACTACCGATGGTTCTGGCTATACTCTGGTGCCTCTCACCACGCAGCAAGGAGCCACCAATGCTACGTTTGCGATGTATGATTCAAGTGGGAGGGTGTGGCCCGGCATATGTGTGGCGGCGTCGGCCTGTTACATCATGGAAAGCGTGTCCGACCCAGATGGCAACAGTCTCTCTACCGTGCCAAATTCGTCGGGTGGGTCGAACGTCCAAGACGGCCTCAGCGGCACACCCGTGGTGACTGTAAATGGTGTCGATGGTGTCGAATCGTACACAACAGCCTCCGGTTCAACCGCGGGTTATGGTAACACCTACAGCGGCGGGAACGGTTACCTGAGCATCAGAACCAACTTCGCGTGTGGTCTCTATACCGATCTCGCCACGAGCCTCCCGCTCACTACGTCCCTTACGACGCCTGACGGCGGACAGTACCAGTTTGCTTATGAGCCAACACCGAACGGCAACGGTTTCACAAATACAAATCCGCCAACTTATTTCACAGGTCGCCTCGCGAAAATAACTTTTCCTTCGGGCGGCTCGATTTCCTATGTCTATTCTGGTGGACACAACGGATTTTCTTGCTCGATACCGGGCTGGGTACCAACAATAACAGTCACCGTGAACGACAACAACGGAAACAATAACACGTGGACCTACATAAACAGTGTAAGCCAGGGCAACGGCGTAGTCACTAAAACCGATCCAGCTGGAAATCAGACGATTTACAATTTCTGGAGTGAGCTTCCTAGACAAGTAACGATATACCAAGGTGGCTGTCCGACCAGCACGACTGGGTGCAACGGCGGGGGAACACTTCTCCAGACGACAACTACTTGCTACAACAATAACTTCTCTAGTTGCGCTTCGGCGTACCCAAGTTTGCCGCTTTCACAGACCGACGTTTACACGTCCTACGGCACAGGATCGAGCAATCTAGTCGAGACCAAGTATGACACCACGTATAGCAATGTGCTCGAAGTGAAGCGTTATGACTTCGGGGCGGCGATGCCTCCGACTGGCAATCCTGTTTCCGATACCACGATCACACGCGCGGGCGTGAACGGTGTTGCCTGCGGGACCGTCGCTCCCTATCAATACGACCGGCCGTGTTCTATAACGACCAAGAATTCCTCCGGTAGCATTGTCAGCCAAGTTAACTACACCTACACGAACGGTCATCCAACACAGACATCCACCCTGGCCACCGGGTCCACGTACCTTACCTCAACCGCCTCCTACAATGCGAATGGCACGGTCGCAACGGCTACGGACGTGAATGGAAATGCCCACTACACGTATGCATACAACGGAACGGGCGGCTGCAACAACCTGCTTCCTACATCTGTGACAGTTACGGGTTCAGGATTGCCCGCTGGGGGTCTGACTACTTCGACGCAATGGGACTGCAACGGTGGAGTAAGCACCTCGACAAAAGACCCAAATAACCAAGTAACAAGCACGAATTACGTTGTGAGCGGGGTTGCCGATCCCTATTATCGGCCGCTGTCGACTGCCGATCCTCTTGGTAACACGACTAACTACTCTTACTCGCCAACCACATTTGAAAGCGCGATGAACTTTGGCACCGGGTCAACGACGGATACTCTCCTGACGACAGATGGTTTGGGCCGTCAAATCTTTTCGCAAACCCGGCAAGGGCAAGGCAGCTCGATGTTTGATACCGTCCAAACGACTTATGGTTGGTCCACTACCGGGCCCTTTACGACTACTTCCACCCCCTATCCTGGCACTCAGGCGGAGCCCGCTCCCAGTGGGACCGGTGTCACCACCACGCAGGATGATGCCGTGAGCCGCCCGCTCAGCGTCAGCAACACCGGTGGCGGAGTAGTGAATAACACATATTCGCAGAACGACGTTCTGTCCATACTCGGGCCCGCACCCACTGGGGAGCACGCCAAGCAGACGCAGACGCAGTATGACGGCCTGGGCCGTGCGACTTCCTTCTGCGGAATCGAAAGCAGCGGCGGCACCAGTTGCGGCCAGGTCACCGGCAGCCTTAGCGGCGTGGTGACTACCACGGCGTACACCTCGTCTGCTGGGAGCCAGACCGTGACCTCGACTCGCGCCTCGCAATCACGGAGCAGCGTTGAGGATGGCTCGGGGCGCACTACTCAAGTGGTGACGCCCGAGGGCGGGACGTGGAATTATTACTACGACTCTTACAGCTCTTGTCCGACGGGGTACAGCGGTGCATCCGGGCAATTGACGGCAGTCAAGGACCCAAACGGGAATCTGCTGTGCTACTCCTACGACGCTCTGAACCGGGTGACAGGAGTGAACGCCAACGGTACCACCTGTCGCCACTTTTACTATGACAACTCATTGGGCTATTCAGGCAGCATTCCGTCAGGTGTGACCACGCCCGCTTATCCGAATGGTCGAATGGTCGAGGCTGCGACGGATGCCTGTTCCAGTGGAACCCTCATCACCGACGAGTGGTTTAGCTACGACAAGGATGGGCGACTGCTTAATTCTTGGGAACTGACGCCGAACTCGACGCAGTACTACAAGGCGGGGATGACTTACACAGGCCCGTCACTCACGGCTGTGAACTTTCTCAGCCCGAGTCTTTCCGCGTTCACCTACGACCTCGATGGAGAGGGACGCTGGAACGGGATGTTGGTTGGCTCGGCCACCGACGTGGCAGGCGTGACTTACAACGCCGCTGGGCAGCCGACGAAGATATCCATCGGTTCTGGTACCGACTACGACGGATACGCCTACGATCCCAACACGATGAACATGACTGGATGGACCTTCCAAGTAAATTCCGCACAAGAAACGGCGACCATCACGCCAAATCCCAACAACACAATCAAGTCGGTCGCGATCACAGACGGCTTCAATGCGAATGGGACGATAACGTGCAGCTACAATACCGGACTGGTGACCGGCACCGGCTACGACGACTTAGGACGGTTGATCGGCCACAGTTGTACAGGAATCGGCGGCACGTGGAGCCAGTCGTTTGCCTACGATCAGTACGACAACATCACGAAAACCGGTAGCGGGTTGCCAAGCTGGAATCCCGGCTATTCAGCCACAACGAATCACTACACCTGCACCGGCTGCACAACAGGTTCGAACGGTAACGTCACCAACGACGGCACCAACGCTTACACTTGGAACGCCTTCAGCAAGATGGCCTCCGTCAATATGAGCGGGTCGGGATGTTCCACGTCGGGGGACTGCATCGTCTACGACGCATTCGGCCGTGCCGTGGAGTTTGACAATGGCTCGACCAAGACGGAAATCTGGTACAGCCCAATAGGCAAGCATTACCTGAACGGTACAACACCACTGTACGGATACGAAGCGGCTCCTGGTGGCGGAACGATTTTCGGTAGCACCTACATGCACAAGGACTGGATAGGCAATGCGCGTGTTATCTCCAGCATCACCGCTTCCACTATCACGACAGACCGCGCGTTTGCACCCTACGGCGAGATTTTCAACATCTTCGGCGGTACTGGACAGAGCGATATCATGTTCGCGGGTCTAGATCAGGGTATATTTGCCGGCATGTACGACACTCCGAACCGCGAGCTGCAAGGCTCACAGCAGGGACGCTGGCTCTCGCCCGACCCAGCTGGGTCCGGGTGGAACCAGTATGCGTACCCGACGAATCCGAACAGCGAGACCGACCCCTTGGGCTTAGCCCCCAACTGTCTAATAAATCCAATTACTGGAACCTGCTTCAGGGGGTTTACAAGCGGGGCAGACCCCTCCGCGGGTTGCCTCAACCTTGATGGCGGAGGCGCGTGCGCCGGACTCATTGGCAGCGCGTTTGACTGGACGGACGTTCTTGTACGGACTTGGGGTTGTTGGGGCGATTGTGGTTATTACGTGGTGGGTGACGCCGCTAGTATCCTCCTTGGAGGGGGCTGGTTCCCGTCGGGTGCCGCAAACAACAATCCTTGCAGTTCGTCACGGGTGCCCATCCCGCCCAGCCTTGTGGGACAGCAACTGAGGGCTCAGGGGTATGCAGTAACCGCGCTCGGTGTGAGTCCATCGGGTGATATTACGGGCATCTCTATCGGCGTCGCTAGTGATCACACGTTCCCCGGTGGCCTGTTGTTGCCCGCCCAGGACGTGCTTAGTCTTCAAAATACGGGATCTGGGACGATTACCCTCAGCGTGACGGGGCCGTCCCCCACGGGCGTTCAGCTGCCGCCCGGGGAAGCATACGGGTTTTCTTATGACGCTGCGGTTAGCTACCTGCAATACAGCAATGGACAATTCATGAACGTTAACGGTAGTCTGGAAATGGGGTCGTTAGGGATTCCTATCCCTTTTGGGAGTCAGATGATTCAAAACAACTTAAACGGAAATTCCGAAGCTAAACAGTTTTTCTCGCGCTTGGCAAGCCAATTAGGCAATTGTCACTAGGGATGGCCAAAATGAATAAGAGGAAAGTGGTGCTATTGGCTGGCGCTATGATCGCCTCGACCTTGGTAGCGGGAATCGCAATACTTTACGCATTTACGTGGTGGGTAATGCGAGACCAAAAGGTTAAGCTCTTCAACGAAGAAAGTGGCAAGTCGTTATTGCAGCTTGTTGACCAAGGACAAATGGTCGGAAGAATGGTCATTGGCCCGTGCGTAACAAGAGAGGATTTGTCAAGCATCGGCAATCAGGATAACGAGCAACGCATGGAAGTGTTGAGCCAGCTCTTAACACTCTCTGAAGCAAGGACCGGAGCACCTGCGGAAGGAATCAACGTCGTCAATAGCCTAACGGGACTAGCCCAGCCCAGAGCGAGATATGTCGAGCAATTGTCGAAGGAATGTTCGGTTGTTCCAATAGCCAAGGACGCGATACTACTTAACTGTGACGGTCTTGTCCTGACGCCGAAGTTGATCCAAGAAACAAGTACTTTCGCCCCCAATTTAAGACGGTTCTATCTACTTGGCGGGCACGAGGTTATGTATCGACCAACCGTAAAGTGTGACCAGAAAGCGGGCAACTAAAACACCTGCTGCCGCAAACACCGGGTCATTTACAAAGGCGGATCTTTCCTGAAGGTCCGTACATTAACCTGTGCCATTCTGGTCAGGTGAGCTTTCTTGCCCCAGCCTCATTCGATTTGAGTGCTGTCGTAGCGGCAGGAAATGCCGCCACGTCGCAGGGGAGCCTAGGCCCATATTGCTAGGGAATTTTCCCAGGGTTAGGTATTTAGAGAAACAAGCGGTGCCATCCCGGCAAAACAGGCCGGAGGATTTAGCCAGGGAATTTTCAACGCCGCGAATGGCCCGCCGTGGGTCTTGCCCAGCCTCCTGCCGCGAGGCCAAAAAGCCAAGGCACCACCTTCGTAATCCATTCGCCATGGCCCCAAGCAGGCCGCTGGGCTGTGCCTTGGATCTCGGATGAGGGGTAGGATGGTCCAAATCGTCCTGGAGGCTCCTAGGCGGGTTCTCAGGCATTCGCCGCGCAGGGAACACAAGCCCGTATTACAGCGAGCCGGGGAAATTCCTAGGCCTGGGAAAGCCCCCGGCACCGGCCTCGCGGATCGCCACGGGAATGCCCCGTATACCAAGCGTCAGGAATGCAATACGCCTGCCCCCGAGCCGAAGAGAGCCTAGGGCCTCTAGGGGTGTACTGGCCACCTGAACGCCACTAGGGGATTGCTAAGCCTTTGCTGTTCATTCGCCTAGCGTTCCTCTGTTCTCCTCCTGCTCGTCCGACTCTCGACTGGGCTGGGGATGCGGAGGGCTTGCAGAGCAGTAAACAGACGCGGGGCGAATACTAGGCGAATGTCCCGCTAACGCGTTGATCCTGCCCCAGTTACAAGAGGACTAGTCAATCTATCGATTTTGACTAGGGGCATGCCGTGCAATTCCTACGCGATTACCGGGCGATCTGCTGGGCTCCGGGCGACGCGGACGGCTGGGTAGTTCTCATGCAGACGCCCTGCCACTCAAATTCTTCGCTCCACAGTACCCGCAAAAGTGTTTGCGGCTCTGTACGCCTTTTCCATTCACGCGATACGAGTGCCAGTAAATCATGAACGGCGCGTGGCGGACGCCGCACGTGATGCAGAATTCATTCCAAGTGGCTTGTGTACTGTAGTGCCAGCATGGGACGAACATGAGTGCGGGACATCGCGGAGGGATTGCCGAATCGTGTCCGTTGGGACATTGCGGTTCGCCCAGTTCAGGGCCGGCAGTATCTGGAAAGGTTATTTCGATTGTCCATGTCAGTGGAGAAAGACAGATAATCTGTTTCATCGTTGGGTGTCCTTTTGCGATCTTCGTCGCCGCATTCAGCCTGCTAAGGCTGTAACCACCGTGGACGTTATGGATTCGTCTCGGATGGCGGAGTCGGAGCATGTCCGACACGCTCTGGATGCTAGAGGGATTCTACCTGCCTGCGGCTTTCGGACGATATGGCCCGAAAGTTTGGCGGGTAATCAATCGAGGGATGGCATCCTAGGAGGTTCAAGGCCCGTCCGCATGCAGTACAAAAATGTAGCCGTGCACCCCGCGTTTCCTTTTAAGGGTCCCCTTTTGGGGGGATATCCGGGGTTCAAACGGCCAAGAAAAATCGTCTTGGCAGTGCGCTAATGAGTCAACAGGGACATCGCGTGCTCCAACGTGATCTTCATGACTCTGTGGAATCGCGCAGGGGTACGTCTAAGCTGCTTTCTTCTGTTGCGCCTTTACCTTTGCCCAGCGTGCGCGTTGCGCTGCCGCGATTCTCCTACGTCCAGCAGCCGACATCGTTCGCTTAGGTCTCGCCTTCTCTTTTGCCCAACGCGCCTTCTGCGCCAGGGCGATCTTGCGACGCGCAGACGCAGGCATCGTAGGGCGTTTGCCTGTCGGCTTTGCCCCTTTGAACGCTCCGACGAAAGCAGAAAGCGCAGCATTCAATCCCGACAACTCTCTCTCTACTCGATCCCGCTCTTTCTTTATCTGCTTTACAATTCCAGACACACTCGCCATTGGCCCATTCTCCCTAGGTTCGTTCGACTGCGGCAGGATCGTAACACAATCTCACATCGGTGGAAAACGAATTCCACATAGGAAGTCCAAGGTTCTAATGGAACTCCGAGGAGATTAGATGCCATTCGTCTAAAACGTGGCAGCCTGACGAATACTGTCGAGAATAGACAACAATTGCGTTACTTGCACCGAGTCGAACACTCCTTCGACGCCACGAGGGCTAAATTCAGTGAAGGGCGATTCGTACAACTGAGCCGGGCTCATCCAGCCAGCCTGCGTAAGACAGTCAATCACCAAATTGATGAATTGGATTTGATTGGCGGTCAGAGCCTTCCCCGCGAGGAATCCATCAAAAGCCCGTTTCGCGGCTTCTCGGTCCAATCCAACCATTTGGCGCACAAACAATCCCAGCTCTCCTTGCGACCGCTTTTTGCTCAGGCTGTCTACCGTCCCAGCACTCGCTTCCAAGAGAATCTTTTCCAGTGAATCAAGGTCGTCTTTCGTCAAGGGCTCGTTCCACCGTAGTTTGTGAATCGCCGGATCGTTTTCATGTGCTTTAAGGAATTGATGGGTCTTGTCGTGGAATCGCTCGGCATCATGCCCAGCAGCGAATCCTGGTAACTCTATTTCCGCGTCCTCGCCAATCACATCGAGGAAATCCGTATAAATGATTGGGCGCTTGCCCTTCTCAACGAACTTCACCAAGCTGCGTAGTCGCTTGCGGACAGTCTCCAGAATCGAAGTGGTGATGTCCTGCCAGAATTCATCGGTCTGTACTTCAATGATCAGCTCCAGCTCTGCTCTTACCATTGGAATACTGGCCTTCTCTTCGAGCCAGCCAGCAATTTCCCTTACGTCTTCACTCCATCGAGTAAAAGAGCGCTCATGCCGTAGCAGTCCAAGTTGCAAGCGCAAGATCAGCAGATCAAATTGTTTGGCTTCCTGGTCTTCGTCCACCAACTCAGAGGGCAAGCCAGCAACCTGATCGACTAGCTCTTCCCTTTCGTCAACGCCCAGGCTCTCCCACGCTTTTTCATCCACATACTTTTCCACCAGTTTGCGCTTCGGCCGCACGATGAAGTTGTTCACATTCATCCGTGCTACTTCTTGGCGCAACCGCTCTACAACTTCGCTTCGCAGCGCGGTTGGTTCGCCTTTTTCCCCAGAAGAGCTGTGCTTGTCCAACTCTCCGATCAGTTCAACACGGCTGGCAAACAGCTTTTTGACCAATGATTCGCCTGCGGCTCCAGAAGTCGTTTCTGGGTTTTGGCTGAAGAATTCCAGGTTCTGGCAATAATCAAAAATGTAGAAGTACTTCTTGTCTCGGCCGGGACCAAACAGATCTTTTTGCAACCTCGTGCCGCGCCCCACCATTTGCCAAAACTTGATTTTTGAACGAACCATTTTGAAGAAGACGAGGTTCACGACTTCGGGAATGTCGATACCTGTGTCCAGCATGTCAACCGAGACAGCAATATGCGGACTTTTCGTCACAATCGAGAAGTTGTCGATCAGGGATTGTGCGTACTCGACCTGAAAATCAATGACCCTAGCGAATTCGCCCTTGTACTGCGGATAATTCTTGTCGAAACGGTCAGAGATAAACTGTGCGTGGGCATGATTCTTTGCAAAGATGATGGTCTTGCCCAGGCGATCTCCATCCGAGACCTTTTGACCCGATCTCATCAGGTGTTCAAGAACCTTGTCCACAGTGTCTTCGTTGAACAGCCAACGATTGAGCGCTTCTGGCTCGATGCTTCTTGGAATATTGCCGTCCTCGTCCCATTCAATCGCGTCCCATCTCTCTTTTTCCTCGTCGCTTAACTGGTCGTAACTCATGCCTTCCCGCTGGAATCTCAATGGGACGGAGACTGCCTTCGGGGGTACCAGGAAGCCATCTCTCACTGCTTCCTCTAGACCGTAGGCATCAGTAGGTACGCCATCCTCCAGATCAAAAAGGCCATACGTGTTGTGATCTACCTCGTCTTTAGGCGTCGCGGTCAGGCCTAGGCGAAACGAGTCGAAATACTCAAAGATGGCCCTGTATTTCTGATAAACCGATCTATGAGCTTCATCAATGATGACCAAATCGAAATGCCCCGGACCAAACTCTCGCTTGCCGTCCTTGGTCTCGTCAATAAGGCCGAGCATGGTTTGGTAGGTGGAAACCAGCACTCTGGCTTCAGCGATCTCCTCTGGGTGTTCGAGTACATTGACCGCAGCCGCTGAGGGCAAATGTCGCTTGAATACATTGGTTGTCTGCTTTACCAGTGCTATTCGGTCAGCCAAGAACAGCACTCGCTTTACCCAGTGACACCGCATCATGAGATCGCAGAGAGCAATCGCGGTGCGAGTCTTACCCGCGCCTGTTGCCATGACTACGAGTGCTTTACGCTCGTGATCTTTTTCAAAGGCGTCCCCAATCCGACGGATCGCACGCTCCTGATAGAAACGCTCAACGATTTCCTTGTTGACTTCAGCGTTCCCCATCGGGGTCCGCGTGGATCTCCGCTGAATAAGGCGCTCCAGTTCATCCTTCTTATAGAAGCCCTGGACGCTGCGAGGAGGATAATTGCGGTCGTCCCAAATCCAGTGCTCATATCCATTGCTATAGAAAATGATCGGGCGCTGGCCGAATCGCTCCTCTAGACAATCAGCGTAAAGCCTCGCCTGCTGCTGCCCAACACGGGCATCTCGCTTTGTTCGCTTGGCCTCGACCAGTCCGAGAGGCTTGCCGTCATCACCCCAAAGCACATAATCGACAAAGCCCTCGCCCTTTTCATTGGGCATCCCCGTAACGAGGTATTCGCGGTCCTGCTGCTTGTCTAAAGGCCATCCTGCCTCTTTTAAGAGCAAATCAATGAAGTAATCTCGTGTCTCAGCTTCTGAGTAGTTGTGCTCGTCTGGTGTGGCCTCGTTCTGTTTCTTGATTGCAGCAATCTCGGCACGTAGGCGTTCAAGCTCGGCATCGAGCGCAGCTTTGCCCGTAAGCAGTTCACTGAGCTTGGAATCCTTCTCCGCTAATTGAGCTTCGATTAGCTGCAACTGAGCCAGAGTCTGTGGCGGGACAGGCGAGATTTTGGGCAGCAGCGTCGGATCAAACGTTAGGCCGTCAGCTGGCTTTATGCCCTTGCTGTACATGCGCGCCAGCCAGAAGCAAATATGGAACAGTTCGCGCACTGCGGCCATTGAGTCCAGTTGCTGCAATGGCTTGTGACTGTGCGCTGCGAGATTGCCCAAGTCTTTAATTAGTTTGGCTTTGATGAAGATTTTTGTGCCGACTGTGGCTTTGAACGTCGGCTCATGAATGAGCGCGCTGAGATTGTCCTGGTAGGGCAGCTTGAGTGCAGAATCGCTTTTGTAGAGCCACGTTACAGCAAGCTCCAGCGTTCTTCGAGCATAGAAGCAAGCAGTGCGCGGATCAGGTATGACAAGCGCTTCGGCCTTTTGTCCCTCTGTGGAGAGTTGCGGCCATTGCGCCTGGAGAAAGCCGAAGTTGCTCGTCTCCTTTGAGGCCATTACAACTCCCCTCGGAAGGCGCGGTGTTGAAGAACAGCAAAGAGCGTGTCGAGTTGGATTAGCGAGATGCGGTGTGCGGCCTTCAGTCTTTCCACAACTTTTACGAGGCTGGCAAATTCACTTTGAAGCGAAACTGGGGGATTGGGAACGCGAAGAGGGCGCAAAGTCTCCAAGTTTATATTTGCCCTTGCCGTTTCTGGGGCCTTTGCTACAAAGATGGGCCTCCAGAAACGGAGGATTCGTTCGATGTATTCTGCGTGCGCCTTCTTAGGCTGAACTTGGATACCAACGACGCTGTCAGGACAGTAGACTTCCGCATCCAGAATTGCTGTCATGCCAAGCGTCGCGCCCACGATGGCAATCACGATGGTTCCCGGTTGAAAACTGCGGCTAACGGCGATGCCTCTTTGATTTAGTGTCTGGGTCCACGAACTCAATCGTCCGCCGCAGTTACTTATGTCGCCTGTCTGAATAAAGGGGAATTGTCCACCGTAAAAGCTAGGGTCATTTCTTGGCCGAGGCGTGAACCTACCGCGTTCGACGGAGGCGAGATCTTGAAGCTCAGAGACGGGCCAATCTTTATCATTCGTGATTGGGTTGCCGAAGAGATCGAGGAAGATGGATTGGGTAAGGGTGTCGAGTCCGGCGAGGACGCTGCGGCGCTTGGCCCTTAGCGCCTCCGCCCGGTCCAATACCTCCGCGATCCGGCGCTGCGCTTGTAGAGAAGGAAGGGAAATTGGAAGCTCACCGATGTCCTGTTTGTTAACTTGTTTGAACGTCGCCCCCTTTCCTTTCACTGTAAGCTGTGGCGAGATATGCCCAAGCCAGTGCCAGAGGAAGCGAGGGTCTAGAGCGTTGCGGGAACGCAGCCCCGCAACACCTCGGCCCAAACAGTATTCGCCATCGGCTATAACCTTCTCGCCGATGCTTGCCCGTATTCCGAGGACAATATCTCCGACGCGACTCAATTTAGTGGCTTCCGTTGTGAACTTACTTGACTGGGGAGCAGATTCGCCGAAGTCTCCCGCTCCCGCGATTAGGGGCCAGCCTTTGCCATCGGTGTTATAGGCCTCCCCGCTCGGGGCTTGTCCCATGACGATCTCGCATACTTCGTCAAGGCGGCAGACGACGTTCATCCCAGCATCCCCTCTAACTCCTTCATTCCCTGCTGAATCTCCGCCTCAAGCTTCGCCAATTCAGCAAGGATCTCCTTTGGCGGACGATGCTCCACCTGGTCGTGAATTATCTCTTTATAGCGATTTAGACTCAGGTCGTAGCCCTGTGCGGAAATATCCGCCTTGGGGACGCAGAAACTCTGTGCCGTGCGCGGACGCTTGCGCTCATCAGTCTCACGTTCTTGCCATCTGGCGAGAGTGTCTGGCAGATTGTTCTTGGCATGTTCGTCAGTATTGAGTTTGCTTTTGTAGATGCATCCGAGCTTGTCTTCACTCAATAGCGGCGTGCGCTTATCGTCCAGAGAAAAACCGTCTGCCTGAACATCGTAGAACCAAACGTGGTCAGTTCCACCCGAGTTAGTCTTGGTGAATAGCAAAATAGCTGTGGAGACTCCTGCGTACGGCTTGAATACACCACCCGGCAATGAGATCACTGCGTCCAGCTTCTGCTCCTCGATTAGCATTCGCCGTAGAGCCTTATGTGCGTTGCTTGAGCCGAAGAGGACCCCATCAGGGACAATCACAGCAGCTCGACCCCCAGGTTTGAGAAGCCGCATAAACAGCGCCAAGAAGAGCAGCTCGGTCTTTTTCGTCTTGACCACTTGCTGTAGATCCTTGGCACAACTCTCATAATCCAACGATCCGGCAAAGGGTGGATTGGCGACCACGAGCGTGTATTTCTCTTCTTCCCCGGCATGATCTTGTGCCAGGGAGTCGCGGTAAGTGATGTCCGGGTTCTCCACTCCGTGAAGCAGCATGTTCATGCTGCCGATGCGAAGCATCGTATTGTCGAAGTCAAAGCCATGAAAAAGCTCATGATGAAAATGTTGTCTCTGCTTGGCGTTCGTGAGCACGGACGTATGCCGTTCACGTAGGGACTCCCCAACCGCTACCAAGAAGCCACATGTTCCGCAGGCTGGATCGCAGACAACGTCCGTGGGCTTGGGCTCTACCATCTCAACCATCAGGCGGATGATATGGCGGGGCGTGCGAAACTGACCGTTCTGTCCGGCCGTCGCAATCTTGCCCAGCATGTATTCGTACAGATCGCCCTTAGTGTCGCGGTCTTCCATCGGGACCTTGTCGATCATGTCCACGACCTTGGCTAGAAGAGCGGCCGTGGGAATCGTGAAGCGTGCACCGTCCATGTGCTTGGCGTAGGTTGACCCATTGCCCCCGAGAGTCCGCAACCATGGAAAGACGTGTTCACTAACGACGGTATACATCTCTCGCGCTTCTAAATTTTTTAAACGGTTCCAGCGGAAGTCCTGGTAGGAACGTTTCTTGCTGTCTTTGCCTTCGGGAAAGAAGCGCTTTCCCATCGGTTTTTTTTCACTGTTAGCCTTCAATTCCTCGGCTATTTCCTGTTCGTCCAGGCGCTTGAGGAAAAGCAGGTAGGTAATCTGTTCGATCACCTCCAGCGGATTTGAAATACCGCCAGACCAAAACGCATCCCAGATGCGGTCAATTTGACTGCGAATCTCGCCTGTGAGCATAGGGTGTCGTAACGGGGAGTAATCGAGAATACTAAACCAATTTGGCTGCTCCGACGAGACTGCAGTTTGCTCCAACGATTCGGGGGAGTGTGTGATGTCTCGCCGCCGGAACCCTTCAGATAATATGCTCCACGATATGGGCAGCGCGCTTGTTTATGTGAGAGTCTCCACGGATGAGCAGGCAAGCAAAGTCCACAACTTGCCAACTCAGCAGCGAAAATGCACCGACCGCTCCACACCTGATGGCTTGACCGTTGCAGAACATTTATAGACCGCAAAGTCGGTACGCACCGCGCGGACAGACCGCAATTCCCCTTCGGTCTCTGTCAGAAACAGAACCGAATTTAGGGAAGCAGCTCGGGCCCGGCACCTGACTCTACTTGGTGTTGGCGGCTGCTTTTTCTACCCACATCATGGCTCCAGCTTTGTTGGCGGGAGCGGTTACTCCCTGCGCGTCCATCGAGGCTTTGTAGTCCGGCCCAAAAAGAATTCGGCTCATCTCATCGTCGCTACGTTGCATGATTTCCTCGAATCTTCTTGAGCAGCGCATCTGTCTGGCTTCGGGGATGGTCTGGCTAATGAAATCCTGGAGATCGACGCCCATCACCGGGTCCATATTGCAACGCCGATGCATAGTGTCTATGAAATCGAGGCCCAAAGTCTCAGCCATCTCGACCAGGGACTCCAGTTGTGTAACCTGAATGACGTTTAGAGGTAACACTTTTACGCTAGAGTTTGCTCTGAAGTTTTCCTTCTCAAGTTGAAATCTTTGGTTCAAGAAATAATTCACAAACGGGCTCTTCAAAATCGGGTCCTGAACAACCAAGACTGGCAAAACACAAAACGCATCGGCTGGTATCACAACATCTCTTAATTGCTTCGGAACTCCGTGTTCTGGAAATAGTGCTCCTATATCCCGTGCGAGTTGGATACAGCCCTCGGAAATCTTCAAGTCCAAATCGCTCATGAAAGCCGTCACGTCGCCGGAGTACCTGGCATCCTGGCGCAGGAACCCGCCTTTGTGCTCGAAGAGCACGACTACTTTTTTTCTGACTAGAACTGCGTCAAGCGCTTTCGAGCCATCAGACCAGTACGTGTCCGCCCGGAAAACGGCAAAATCCTGCCCATCAAGACTCCTCAGCAGCCAGTTGACGTATGCCTCAAAAACCAGTCCCCATGCATTGTGCATTCGCCAGCGATCATCACTTGGCGGCAGGGTGCTCAGAACGAAATAGGGGCCATTGTGCAGTTTCTCCGTCACTAGGGAAAAATCCGAAGACACATAGTTGTCCTGGGCAGTCTTGAGCAAAGGCTTCGCCTTAAATGGCACAAGATCGAGACGTTCGTCCACAGGACGATGTTTGCGTACTTCGACGCACAATTCATTGAAGTCTAGCGAAAGAAGATCAAAAAACCTGTCGATGTGAGTCTGACTGATCGCTGGTTCCGCTACGAAGTTCTTGCGATTCATTATGAAAATGTCTGGTCTGTTTAGATATTCCTCCTGGGTATGAATGGCGAGGGCGGTGTGAACCCCAAACACCAAACTGAGCCAATGCATTATTGGCACGCCCGTCAGTTTCTCAAACTCTTTTTCGATGTCCAACCCGCCGCAATCTTTCCTGATCCGGGCTAGTAGGACTGGGTCCTGAAGCACGATCCTGTACATCGCGTATGATCTAAACAACAAATTGCGAAGACTTGTTGGGTTCCCCAGTTCAATTTGGGCGAGACTCTGAACCATCAATTGCTTCCTTCTTTCATCATGAGTGCCCAGGTTGATGTCTTGTACTTCCTCAGGGGTCACAAACAAATCATTCATCATCAGACATGCTGTCCCAAGATTGTGTCGCTGAAACTCTGAAATATCTGCTCGTGAATCTTCTCCGCCTTCGCAAAAAAGGGACGAGAGCTTAATCATATTTAGGAGTTGCAGAGGATGACAGATGGGGCGACGGTCAGCCTGTTCACTGCCAAATCGCTTTTCGATACGTCCTTTCGTCTCGTCATCGAAAAAGACCATCGCAAACCATCTCTGGAATGAGCCAGCATCTTGCTTGTTTAGACTCAGCGCAGCGTGGCGCAGCATCGTGCAAATGCGTGAAAGGAATACAACCGTATGGAACGCGTTCAAACCCTTCAGCAGAGCGTGCATTTCCTCTGCGGTCGGGCGTCGGTCATACAGTTCTGAATATGTAATGTAGACCTTGGCTACAGGCATGGCTCTCCGGTCCTCTCTTCGCACGCAAACTTCATCCGTCCGAACGCGAACCGTGAAGGGCTCGTCTTGAACACAGTGTTCATCGCCAGTGCGAGACCGAATGTTATTTCACCGATTGTACCTTGAAGCGATGGCGAAGACAAAGCGAACATGATAATCTTCCTGTCGTGGACGAAGGGCGCAAACGAGTCGGAATCATGGCCGCGATTCTTGCGAGTCTGCGCATGCAAACGGCCGATGATCTATTCGGTGGTCCACAGGGAAGCCCCAGGACGGACAAATTGATTTCTGCCTCCATCCAGTGGGCCACTAAAATAATGCAAAAGATTGATGACGTGTTTGGAAGTGAGGGTTCAAAGTGAGCAGTCTTCAAGAAGAGACCAAACTGGCTACTGAGTTCGGTAGTAAAGCGGAAAAGTTGGTTCTAGCGAATGGGCAATGTCCCATCGGAGACCGCAACACCCCGCTGATGGCCTACTGGTCTCTGATATTCGAGTTTCATAAAGCGATTTTAAGTCTGATAGCAAGCAAGTTCTATGGTGCGGCGTTCGCACTTGAGCGACCCATACTTGAAGCTACGGTCCGCGCACACTTGGTCATGTTTGTTCCCGACCACACTTTGAAGAAAATCCTTGATGACGAATACAGGACAAACTTTGGAACAGTGGGCAAGGAGATTGATGATGCTTTCGGGTTGGAAGGGTACTTTCAGAAGTTTTTGACTGATGCGAAAGAAGCACTGCACGGCTACACCCATGCAGGAATGCACCAGTTGGGAAGGCGATTCAGCGGAAACGATCTTGTGCCCAACTACTCCGAAGAGGAAATCACTGAAGTGATCCGCACGTCCACCAGTGCTGCATTCATGGTAAACAATATTGTCACCAAGTACTTTGGATTCGAGGAAGAATGGAAGGAAAACACTAAGCTATTTGATGAATGGGGCAAGAGTCATCCTTCTGGCACAGTCTATAAATGTGGCGTCTGAGGCATCGCTAACTGCCCAGCCAACGCCGTGAAGCTCGCGTCGGACGCCTGCTTTGGCGCACACCGAAAAGCTGCGCTACGGGTCGTTGCTCTTGGGCTTAGCAGGAGCGCTCACGTACCCTACGACCCTCGGTGTGGACGCAGTGCTCAAAGTGACGTGCCCAGGAACAAGCACGAGTACGCTTGGATGTTTTCCCCACGGCCGGTCCGCATCCGGCAGCAATTTCTCGAAGGCAGACATCAGGGGTTCCAACTCTGCGATCATCTCACCGACTTTCCACTCCTTGCCTTCTAAGCGTTGTTCCGTGCAGTGGTGTAGGTATCGTGAGATTTTATCGTTCGTTTGGTTTTGATCATTCGGATCACGCACCTCATATTTCTCCCACAGATCCTCTCGGTACAGTGGAGCCAGCTGAGCCGGGGATGGTCTAGTCGCTGGATTTGGCCAGATCTTATCAGGCCTTTGAATGTTGAGACTATCCCCGCGTGGCTGTGGGGTTCCAAAGAACTCAATCAGGTTGCGAAAGTGAAGCAGGAAGCACTCCAGGTTGCTCCATCCATCCCACTGGCCCTCGGATTTTTCAAGCTTCCCCGCCGTGAACCTCAACATATCAATCTCATAGAGGATAGTCTCGGCGTTGGTGTATTTGGAAGGCCGCGATATGGGCTTCGGTCGGTTCATGTGAGACGATTTTACTCCTGCGTTTCAAAGCCTGTTTTAATGGAGGCCAATCAGTGCAAGCCGTTGTTTTCCCTTGTATCATTCCTGTCAAACGGAGGATGGCATGAAACGCCGATTACTGCCGCTAATTGTAGTATTGCTGTTCCTGTTTGTGTCCCTCTCTTTTGCCGCTAAGATTCCAGCAGATGCTTGGCAGACTGGGACTCTAATTGGTTCGGAAGAAAGTTCCCACTCGCGTGTGGCTGGTGTGAATGGGATGGTTGTGGGCCGCGAGTATCCAATCGTTCACTACGTCATAGACACGCCGCAATACACCTACGAGGCCGATCTCGTTCTCAGGCACCAGCGTGACCAACGGCCTGCTCTCACTGTGAATGGCCCAATCAAATTCGCTTTCGTTAAATCCGATCTCTACATTCAGGACGAGAATGGAAAAGAGATCGAAGTTAAACTGACGAAGAAAACGCTGAAGCAAGGTAATTAATTTGTCGTCCTGGGCAAGCCTATGTGTGATAAGCCCAAAGTCGTTTGCGAAAAACCGAAGCTGCCCACTCTGTGGCTCGATACATCCGTTGTCATCAAGCTGACCAAGGTCGAACGCGGCGAAAAGTTACAGCAGGTTGAGGTTGAGCGGCTCACCCGTCTACGCACTCTCGTGCAAGAACTCGTTCCGGCTGGAAAGCTGATTTTTCCACAGTCGGATCAGGAAGAAGAGTACGTCGCAAAGCGTCTCGATCCCGAAATTCATCGTGATCTCCTCGGGCTGTCTCTCGGGATCAACATGAAGCATCGGCAAGGTATTTTCGATTGGCAAGCCCAACTGGGAATGGACGCCTACGTTAAGAATGCCGACACCATTACGATTGGTGTTGATGCATTCTTTCATGGCGATCCTGTCGAGGAACTTGAGCAGGCTCGGCAGCGGAACATGGTGATCGGCGGACACCCCATCAGGCTACCGGAAATCCTTGCACAGCGAGATGCCGCTAACCTCAGAGTGCTCGAAGTCTGGGAGCAGTTGAGGCAGGAGTTTTTCTCCAAAAAACGCACCTACGAAGAACAGTTGCAAGAAGAGAAATGTGGTTATGCCGACTCGATGGCTTATAGGGTCGAGGAATGGGACAAGCAAATCGCGGCTGGAAAGTTCGGAGATTTTTGGAGCGTGCAGGGATACCTGATGTTCCGTGCGATATGGAGAGAGATTGGAGGCAAGCCGGACGGTCTGGAAGGCTTGCACAAGTACTTTTGCTCTGACTACCACAACAACCTCCCCACTCCCAAGATCGGCAATCAGTTGGGGGCGGACTTGTTGACAGGAAATGCAGCCATCCAATCTGGTGATCCGATGGATGTGAGTCTGCTATCAGTTGCTATCCCTGTGTGTCACTACGTCGTGACGGACAAACGGCAGTGTGACAGGATCAAAAGGCGCGGCATCGACAAGGAATGGGGAACCGAAGTCTACTCGATGTCCGACATCGACGGGCTGTTCGAGCGACTGGAAAAATTACGATGAACTCGTTGAAATGCGATCAATTATCGTTCAGACCATGCTCCCTCGTGTGCAGGCGATTCTTCCCGCTTGATTCCAGTAAGCCGATCTCGCTAGACTCCATGTCCGGCGATGTCCGCTGGAGGATCGTGAAGAAGAAATCGCTCGGGTGCCGCTCCTTGAGCTTTATGTTTCCACCATCGCCCGAAGCCGCGTAGTTCAGCCAGCGTCCAAGGATGTTCTCCTCACCACAGGCCGACCCGACATATCCTTTGGCTGCTTTAACGTCGAAGATGTAGTAAATTCCCCTCCACTGTCTCAGAGCGGCCTTCCACTTTGTCGGCAACACCCGAAGGTCTTCCCAGGTCAAGGAGAGCCGCTCCCACGAAGGCATCTCAGCGTCAAGCAGGCTTTCCTCGTGGATGGCGTAGATGGGAAAATCATTGCTCTTGGCCCACCGCCACCAGAGGCGACCGGACGGCCACTTCACCACGAGACGGCCTTTCCATTCTTTGTAAGTGTCCACAGGTTCGAGATCGAACCACAGGGCTGTATCACGATTCTTGATCCCTCCCAACCCGAACGGTTTCATCTCCACGTTTTCGGGGATAGCCCAGAACTGTTCTTGCGTAATTTGGTGCGATCCCGTTCGACGATAAAGACCAACGAACAGCGCTTTTTCGTCCTCTTCTGCGATGAAGGAGGCGACAATGTCAGCTTTCATCAACGCCTTCTCTGCATCTGGATTCTGTGCTTTCTGGTATGCATTGAAGACCTGCGGCCTTTCGGCAGCCAGCCATGGCAACACCTTGCGGAGTGCAGCCTCTGTCGGGCTGTGTCGTAACACCATTACCGTATTAAGGTCGAATCCCTGTTTAACAAGCAGGTCTTTGAAGTCCATGAAGCGTTCTCCTACCGCAGCTAGTGACTTAGTCCAAGAAGTTCCACAACGATCTACTAGAAGAGACGATTCTGAATTTGTGCGAGTTCCACGACTGAGGAGCACTCGGCGTCATCATTGGCTGCACTGTTGACCCGGCTGCTCACAGGATAGCTTCTCATCAGCTGAGCATTGTAGGGCTTCAGCATGTCGGACACGACTCTGACATCGTGCATCCCTGGATCGAGCCACAGGTCATAACAGTCTGGATCAAGAATGACAGGCATCCGGTCGTGAACAGCGGATGTCACTGCGTTCGGCGTCGTGGTCAGAATTGAACACGTCTCCAACACTTTCCCGGACGGATCTTTCCATCTCTCCCAGACCCCTGCAAACGCAAACAGCTGGCCCTCGTTCACCTCAAAGCAGTACGGCTGCTTGGTCTTGCCAGTTTTCCGCCACTCGTAGAAGCCGTCTGCTGGAACCAAACACCTGCGAAGCTTCATCGCATCGCGGAACGCAGGTTTTGCAGCCGCTGTCTCGGATCTTGCATTAATCATCGCTGCAGCCCCTGACGAATCTTTAGCCCACCAGGGAATCAAGCCCCAACGGACAAGAGACAATTCGCGGCCGGGCTCCTTCGGATTCTGGCGAATGATCGGGACCGGCTGCGTCGGGGCAACATTGTATCGAGGAACCCAATCTTCTTCCCCTGCGCTCTCGAAATACTCCTCGACCAGCTGCTTTCTCCGCGAAAGTCGATAGCGCCCACACATGGAGAATACCTCTATGACTGATTCGGCTTCTTCCCTATTTCTATCGGAATCTCGTACAGCTTTCCGTCGATCTTTACTGGAAAAAGCGCAGTTCCAATCCAATCCCCAGTTCTTATCCGTTCGTAAATGCTGCGCCCAATCGCTGGCCGTAGTGCGACGTAGGTCTGGAAGCTCCGACCGACTGGCACGGTAACACATATCTTCTCCTCGCCCCATTCATCAAATTCCCAATCCCTTTTTGCCAGTTGAACCGTTGAACCTGGAGGCGATCCTTCGGCATGTACATCAGTGGATTCCCATAGCGGAGTCCAAACGCACACGTCTCTATCAATATGATTGGTGAGAATCAACCTGACTTTGTTCTTAAGAACCACGGTCGGACTGGTCGATGGTCCTTCTGGCCATATCTTCTGCACAGTAAAAACTTGGCGTGGGTAATTTCTTGATTTTGCTTTACTGATTTCCTCTTTGGCCTTGTTGAGTTCCGATCCGAGCCAATCAACTCCTGAATCCTCTGGCAATGTCAGACGGCCATGCTCTGTCCGTTTTACTGTTCGTTCCTTTTCCCCGTCATATGAGTACGTCACCTGAAGTCGCTTGGGCAGCCCAAATAATGGATCTCGCGGAACGTAGTTCTTGCCGTCAATCGTGAAGCTGTCATTTTCAATCGGGCCATGAACTAAGCTGTTTCCGCAGATAATTCTCCGCATGAACTCGGTTACATCGAACTTTTCGCCAGTCCCTTTCCATGTAGCATAATCTGCTGAATGAATTTTCAGCTTCGACTCAGGTTGTGGTTCTTCCACACTCGCGTTCATGTCGGGACCAGGAACGTCTGCTGATAACGACGAACTGGCCGGAGCACTATGAGATTTATAGTTGAGAATCGCTGCCACTAACAGAGCAGCAGCAATAACGATCGCGGGGAAGAAGATCGAAAGACTATTCCTCCACCCATCAGAAAAGAGTGTCGTGCCTTTGTCGTGCATTCGCCACACAACGGTAAGAACCGCCACAATGACGGCTACTATGAAACTCCCCCACGTTGGGAGGGCGCTTTCTGTCGATTTCATGCCAGAGATTGTAGCAGCGCTTGCGTGGAAGAAAATGCTGCCTAGAAAAAGTAATGCGCGCCCGGTCCGAGGTGGTGAACAACAACTAACGAGTTTTGGGGCCCAAGCCTTCGTCGTGCGTCGCTCGATTCTAATCAGGAGAGCGCCTGATTATTTCTTCTTCTCGTGGCGAACATACGAAAGGCCACGCTTCAACTCGGCGGTCAGATCCGTGTCTTCCGTGACCGCATGCACTGGCTTGCCGGATTCTTTTCCTAGCCAAGCATTCAATTCTTCTGGCGTCGTTTCAACGTAGCGGCCTTGCTTGCGTATAGGCATTCCCTCCGATGCCCATTTCTGAACCACAGAAGGAGGCTCACATAAGAACGCAGAGATCTGTGGCGAGCGCTTCAGGGTCCGAGGGGCCGCAGCCTTCTTTTTTCGCTGGACGCTGCTTCAAGTCAGTGTCCTCGGGCCAATTGTCCGGCTGGCGGATCTTTGCATTCGCGCTGAAGGCCCCCTGAACCGTTCGGTTTGAAGGTTTCGCTCAACAGAAGATCGTTGTTCAGAATGTCGCGGTATTCGATTGTCATAGCTGAATTCTTAAACGTTAGGACAACATGGCCGTTGAATCCAACCATGATCTGCGGGTGCTTCGAGTCTATCGGGTGCTTTCTAGGATCATAGTAAAGAATCTTCGGGTGCGGCCAGTACAGGTGGGTCTTTGAAACAGGCATGCCACCGTGCCCTATGCATCGTGGATGCGCCGTTAAGGAGTTGGCAATGGTCTGTTTCTCGTAGACAGTTAGACGATGTTCGTGTCCGTAAAGCCAAACGAATTCCCTCTCGTTGAAGAAGCTAAGCTGGGCAAGTTGCCGAGCAGGCCTGGTAAAGGCAGGTTCAAATGAACTAATTGGCTGGTGATGTGTCAGAAGTAGGATTGATTTATTCGCACTCCCGGCTGCCGTCAATGCCTCAATCGTTTGCTGCAACCACGTCAGCATCTTTTCATCAAGACGTGCATCCACATTCAACGATGGGATGCGATTTATCAAAGGTATAGGTGCGAGTAAAGGAAATCCCGCCGAGTGGTAACCCGTATCCAAGCCCAGCACGATCCAATGGTCTGTCTCAAGGCAGAAATAGCTTGCGCTTTGCGGGTCCTTGACTGTTCCGTCAGCATTCAACAACCCTAGGGTCGAAATAAAATCTTTGAAGTATCCTTCACCACCCGAATACATTTCGTGGTTGCCCATCAAAGCAAAACTCCCGAGACATTCCTGCACTGGCCATTGCACCCCCTTGTATTTCTTTGTGCAGTGTCCGAGACAGTTCTCTTTAACTTCTGGAACCTCGCCCATGTAATACACGTCGCCTAGATGCACCGTGTAATGAGGTGAGCAGCCTTTCATGTTTTCCGCCACTGTCTCAGATTCGAGCGTTCCTGTGCCCCAATCTGCCGCGACAGCAATCCTCAATTCGCCATCCTGTTGGGGAGAAGCAATGCGGAAGATTCCAGTCTGGCCTTTGGGATAGGTTCTGTACGGCGCAACTTTTCGGCCAAGGTCGTGCAAATATGGACGAACCCACTTCCAAAACTTAAGAAACGCCATGAGTCGCGGATAGTTAGGACTTGGATCTTCAGATGAAGCCTGTTGAACTCGGGCAAACAGAGCGGTTCGGCCAAGTATCCACGTATTGCTGAGCGTCGCCAGTCGGCGCGATTTGTTTCCGGTCTCACGCGACGGTGGAGGGTTCGTCAAATTGTGATCTGGCATCTTCATGAGAATAGACTCGATTGCGGCCGGGCAATCTCGACTGGACCAGAGCATTCCGGGTCGTTATTCTTTCCCTGATTCACACTAGTGCTCTGTCCGATCATTGTTCGTATCCCCCGTCTTGCTATCTGACAAACAGACTGGCTGCTTCAGGTTCATCCCCTAACTGCCACTGTTCGGCGAACCTTTGCCGCTGGTGGAACCACTGCTTCCTCCCTTCATGTACTTTGTGATTGCGCTTATGGGAAGCTCAACCCCATACATCATTTTGATTGCATGATCCCATTTCAGGCCAGAGATGGAAGACACGTAGACCTGCTGCTTCATAAACACAGGACCAGCAAACACAGCCAGCGGAATGTTCAGTTTTATCTTTTTCGTCAGGAATCCTAAATTCTCGGCTAGGCCTACGTAGGGCCTGTGGAGTGATTGACTCGTAATGGGTATGCCGAGATTGAAATGAGGAAGAGACGTGAGGCTCCCTGGGGCTTCGGCAAGGGGCTGGAATGAGTAAACATCGAGAAACGCATAAGCGTCGGTATGTCGGGTGGGGGTCGTCAACGTTCCTGTGGACGTATATTTCGGCTCTAGAACTCCTATGGTAGATACGCCAAGGCTCACGTCCCAATATTCACGATCATAGTGAGCAACAGTTTTGGAAAACGAACACGCTGATTTATCGCACGAGACATCATCTTTGTCACTTGGGTTCGCGGTGAACGTTGAGCTGACTGCCAGGTCGTAAGGCAAAGGTGCCGATGCTTTGACAATCAACGTCGTGCCCCACACCTGTGCAAGGATCGTTTTGGGAGTCGGTAATCTATCGAGTACCGCAATTTCCTGGTTCAGGGTAGTCTGCGAGACCTTCAGCAACGAAGACACCAGCGTGGCGACGCTGCTTGCGTTCTCTTTTTGACGTGCGGTCGTTGTGATTTGATACGCAAACTTACCTTTTGTAGCGCCGACTGCATCGGGAAAGTAGTTTAGGTCAATGAAGTATATGTGCGGTGCATCGTACAAATAGGGATTGCCTGAAAGATCGCGATCCTGATGGCAATAACGCTTCATATCAGGGTCCGTGCCCTTATTCATATTCCTGCAAAATGCCCATGCTCCCTTCAACGGCTGATACGTGGCTCCTGCGGCATCATCTGGAGCGACTAATCCCCATGACACTGCATGAATAATTATCACGTCTGCATTGCCAGGCAACCGGGCCGGATTCTTAGGAGAGATGACTGTACTGAGCAAATCGTAGCCATTGCTTTGGGTGCCAATGAAATCATCGAACAGTTTTTCGACGTTTGCTTTTCCCTCGGGGGTGTAGATGTCTAGTAAGTCCTTGCCCTTGGAAATCTGAGGAAGAACATCGTTTGGGCTATACGTCGTCTGATTCGTGCTACCTGCTTTCTGACTGCTGTCCTTTGATTTTGTGTTCGACTGAGCAGAGGCGAGTCCGTTGAACGTGGAGGCGAGGAGTACCAGCACCAAAATCCCAAGGGTGAGCTTCATGGACGTGCTCCTTGTTGAGATATTTGGGGGAAGGAAGGCAAGCGACTTATATCACAGGCCTGCCAAGGACGGGTCAAGGTCGCCCTAGTCTGTTCGGATTTCGTAACAAGGTCAGATCCACGAGGTAGTCAGGGCGAATGGAGCCCACGTCGCCCCTCATCGCCTGGTCAATACTGCCATGACGTTAGCCCGTGGTTCTGCTTGGCCTTCTATATTGTTGTGCTGAATCACGACGCAGCACGGTGCACCCACGAGTTCCAGGAAATCGAATTCTTCTCCGTGTGAAATCTTGAGCGACTTCAGCACTTTGCTGATATTGTTCTTTCCGTCGAAAACTTTGGTGACCGACAGAAAAACCTCACCGTTTTCCTCGGCTTCCTCATCAAGCACCGCGAAAAAGATGCGTGCTTTGTCTCTCCAACCGCTTGCTGTTTCAACAATGCCCGGGTCTTCGATCCGCGAAATGACGGCGTTGTGCAATCCCTCTGCGAGAAGGTCAAACTTTTTATGCTTTACGATAATACCCATCATGGAAGCATAGTCGATTCGAGGAAACACTAACTCGGATGAGGGGAGTCTGGCCGTGGAAGTGGACGTTTGTGGTAGAAGGATAGTGGAGGCTAACATGAAAGTATTCGCTATTGTGCTGATGGTTCTACTCGCTTTCGCTACGCTCTTTGGCCTAGGAGACACGTTTCTAGGCAACGAGGCTGAGAGGACAGTCGGTCCAATCATTGTGGGTGGTGGATTCACGTCTATATTGCTGTGCTGTGTGGTTATTCTGCTTGTGGACATTCGGGCAGCGGTGACTGCGACTCGTAGCTGACGTTATTGCGTTCGATGCTTTCGCCGTGTGCGCTCCAAAATTGGCTTTGGCTCTACTCAAGAGAGACGTTGCTTTCACTCATTGAGGTGCTGGACTGGGGTCCAGTTGTTAAGCCACTGGGACAAATCACGGGATGCGTCTTTGTATTCTCCACGAGCTGCTTTGAGACGGTCTTTTTCTGATAAACCCCGTGTCTCGAAACACTGTTTAGCCGTCACCCAGAGGTAGGTCTGGAATTTGCTTTGGGAGCCATGAATAGAGTCAAGCTGCCGTAGCAAATCCTGGGGCGGAATCAAAACATAATCCTTCGTGCGTCCGTTAAAACCAAGCAGCATGAAAACCCAGAAGTCCGCTACCGACTTCTTCAGTTTCTCCCGGTCGATTGTCCACCATCCACAAGCACGAAGCAGGCTGTCCTTATCTTGAAATGTCGGCTTCATCGTGTACAGAAAATCCTTCGAGAACTTGACCTGAAGAGAAACGGTTTTCTGGGAGCGATGATCTGAAACCAACAGGTCCACACCTGTGTCCCTTGAGGGAATCCACACATTTACCCGTTTGTAGTGCTGCTCAATGTGTGATGCAACAAGATACTCTCCGGCATGGATGGTAAAGAGCGGCTTCATGGCGAGATGTTACACCATGGTGTCACACGGGAAGCGCTTCATGTTTGTTCGGTATTTGTAAAAACTATCCGGTCAATGTGAGCCACACCAGTTCTTCGTGACATGCTTTCTTGAGCCGCAGATCAGGGAATCGACTGCCTATGCTCGGTACACTCATAGAGCAGTCGGGAGGGGGTCCCAGGCTCCGGGCTTCTGAGATCGGAGGAAAATTAGCGTATGAAGCGCAAGCCAGAAAAGGGTCAAGAGAACATTCTTCGGCATCAGGAGATTAGTCCTGGCGAAGACATGGAAAATGTTCGGCCCACTCTCGTTCCACTCGATGATGGCGAAGGAGCCAATTTGGTTGAAAAGCGAGAATCGCTAGTTCCTGAGAAACCACTCCGGGAAGAGGAAGAGAAAGACAGAAGATGAGGCCAAAGGAGGATGTTGGATGAAGGCTTGGATCGACGCAGAAAACGCGGCACAGGCGATTGCTTTTCCTTTTCACATCGTTTTCAACCGAAGCGAAGCAGTTGAGTTGAACGAGAACAATGCACACGAAGTGTTGCGTGCAGCAGAGGGGAGCTACAGAGATTACACGTGGAGGGTGGAGAAAGTGCGCGAGGGCGTGTACATAGTCGAGGGAACCCAGAAATAGCGACGGTTCGCACCGGGGGATGCTGAGAAAGTTGGGTTTGTGCGCTTAGAATTCTGGATCGAACGCTGAAGTGAGCAGGCCGCTGAGGAGCTAGATCATGAGTAGCTTTCAGGTTGTTCTGAACGTCTGGGCCCTTGTGGGTCCTCTCGTAGGCATTGGCCTTGGCAGTTGGCTCACAACGAAAAACCAGCGGCGACAGTGGCTGCTCGATAACAAACGATCTGAATACCGAGAGCTTCTCACTTCGATCTCGGATGCTGGAAGCAAACTGGTAGTGTTCTGGGGAGCAAATCCGGTTGTCGTAACTGGAGAAGAGAGATTCATGATTGGGGAATCGGCGAGACGATCAGTCGATCTGATCTACAGCAGACTGTTCATCTCACATGAAGTTGGGAGGCTGGATTTGCTGAAACGCTGGGAAAGAGCGATTGATGAGCTTAGAAGAAACCACGATGTCAATGCTTTCGGTAAAGTGATGGATCAGATTATGAACGATATACGATGTGCGGCACTCACGGACTTCAAGTAGCCGACGCGATACTTCACCATCCCCAACCGTTCTTCTTGCAGATCGCCCGTACACGCGTTCGCCATCGCTGCTGGTAGGCAACCGTCCGAGTGATTTCTCTGCTAACGGGCTGCCAGCAGCTCGGGCAGAGATCGAACTTCTCAATGAGGATTAGACCTTCCTGCGCCTGTTGTTTGGCTGTGATGGCCTGTCTGCATAAGCGACATGTCTGCACACCACGTAATGAGACATCTGGTTTTTGCGTGATGCAGACCCGTTGACTGGGAAGAGTTTGCAATTCGAGTCTAGGGTGCGGTTTCAAATAAGTCGCGGCTACCTAAAGCCATACAAGGTGCTGTGCCCTGGCGATACCAATTGAATAATTGAGTGCGGCCCCGTGGATCTGCTCAGCTCCGGCCTGAGGCTAAAAAAGCAACGCACCACCTTGTATCAGGCAGCTTCACAGGTCAGAGCCCTGCCCACATACACGATGGTCGCAATGACAAAGAGGACGAGAACGATACTTCTGAACGCCTCAAGGTTGGCGACAGAGAGGCTCAGCTCCTCGTTTTCCTTCGTCAAGACTTTAACTTTCACATCAGATTCGTGATTCTTCATCACCAGAACTTCCACGTGCGCCTTGGTCTGCGCCAGCTCGTCCTGTGTCCGAGTTAGCTTAGCTTCGCGCTCCTTGGCTTTTCCGAAATACTGAATGGCAGGTGGAAGTACAGTCTGAACAACTCGGATGCTCGAATCAAGGTAGTCCATTGTCAGCCTTCCTTTCTGGCAGCCTGAGAGTCAGCATAGCACGGCAAGAGACGACGAAAAGCAAGATACGATTCCACAAATGCCGCGTCCACGGCGGTTCAACATCATAGAAGCATAGTCGATTCAAGGCAGCACCACGCGTTTGAGCCTCGCACGGGAAACCAGGGAATTTGGCTGTTTTAGCTCGGCGGAAGCCAATGAACTAGCGCGAGCCAACCAATTATTAACGCACCCAGAGCCACGGAGCCAAGCGTGATTGCCAGACCGTAGAAGTGGGTAGAGAAGGTGGGCTCGGTTCTTTCGGCATGGAGTTTCTTGTACAAGCCAAATAACTCTCGATCCGCCTTCTTGAGCCATTGCCTAAAACTTAGCGATACCCAGATACCAAGAGCGCACTGGGATATAAAAAGACACGCCGCGATTAAGACTGCGCTCTTGGTAGGCAGCTTATTTCTGTCACTGACGGCAAACCATCCAAAAGCAAGATAGTTCACGCCAACAAAAAACGTGAACCACTGGACCCACAGGGCCATATTGTGCCGCATGTGGGTATGCAGTTCTTGGATGAGATTTCGCAGCTCTTCCGTGGCAGGGTTGTGGTCAGGCATGGCTACGCATTCTCTCATGCCCAGCAGGAAAGATTAGCTTTCACGAATCCAGTCGAAGACTGAAGGTGTGTTTGCGTCGGGTCGAGCTGAGAATGCTTCAGGAAAAGGACCGCTAGAAGGGTCTTTGCTGTGTTGGAGGAATTCCCGTCACTAGCGCAGTGAAAGCCTCGGAAGCACTGATTGGGCCAACGGGGATCGCAAAGATTGAAGGCTGCTTTTCTTCAGGAATGTCCTCCGCGATTCTCTGCTTCAGCTCACGTGCCTGTTCGATGGTATCGACGAAGACAAACTGAAGTGCTGGGGCATGAATTCTCTCCGCGATACCCTTCAGCACATTGGGATACCGAGTTTCATCGAAGCGTTCCATTTGCAGAATCATCGCCATGTGCATAGTTTATCTCCACGGGCTTAACCTATGCAAAGGATCGTTGCTACTTATCGCGGCATGTTCTCAGGGTCTCGCACGGGAACAGGGAGAAATCCAGCAATGCTTCCCCCGCGCTTGGCAAAGGGTGGTATGAAGGGGGGCTACCCTGGGGTGAAAAACCTGGCTACGGATTCCCCCTTGGCTTGGGCATGGGGCGAGAGCAATGCTGTTGAGTAGTCGGCTCAGCGTTCCCTCAGTCACAACCTCAGTCACAACGAAGACATGCAAGGCAACGCAGTGCAGGCGCACACAGTTGAGCGCTGAGCATTTCCAAAGGAGGGTTACCCTCCAGCGTGCTGAGAGGCTTGCTTAGGTGGGATCTTACTTCGCTGCTGGCTTCCTGTTCAGGATGTTCTGAATAGTCTTCGTGGTGAACTCACAGCCGTACCGCGTGCGCGTTCCCTCAGCATTCAACCGCTTAGCTATCGCGTAGCTGCTGACACCTGAAGCCTTCTGCTTTCGGATACGGGCGACAACGGCGTGCTCTGCGTCGTACTCATGGCTCGGGTGCTCACCATAGGGCCAGCGACCTTCAACTCGCCTCTCGCTGCGCCATAGCTTCTTACCGGCCTGCAAACGCGCAACAGTGGCGTCCCTGTCCATCTCAGCGAGCATCCCGTTGACTCCGCCCATTACTGATTCACACAGGTTGGTTCCATTGGCGTCGAGCACGGCGATTCCGTTGTCCCTGCAAAGACCGATGAAGCTCCAGTACGCAGGCTGTGTCCGGCCAATCCGCTTTGCGTCGTAGCACAGCACTGTCTTGACTCCATTCCCGAGCAGCGCAGCGATCAGCAGTTTGCCCTGAGGCCGCTGATGCATGTGCAGCTTTCCCGTTACGCCGTCGTCTGGGAACTCCTGTGCGATCTCGCGGTGGGTCTTCCTGGCGAACGCGAGGCAGGCTTCACGTTGCACCGGCAGACCCGCCTTGTCCCGGCCATCGTCACCGCTCGTTCTGAGATAGCTGAAGATCTTTTCCATGGTGTAATAATAGGGCAGATATTACACCAAAGTAAAGCTAGATCGTAAGTTCTTTGGATTCAGTGCGAGCTTCGGAAATTTCCCACTTTGCCCTCCGAAACGGATCGCCCGGCGGTGGTGGGATGCCCACAGGGCGACGCTGCGCGTGCCGGAGTAGCCGATGGAGTGTTCGCTACCTGTTCGCCCAACCACCGGTCTAGGAATCGCCGGGAATGGGCATCTGGCGCGTCGTCTGCCGTAGGTGGTCGAATCGGTGGTCGGCGGCTGTCGGGGACCTGTGTCCCGGCATTCGGATGCCCTACTGTGGCTATGCGTCTGCTGGGCCGGGAGTCACGCGCACGACACGTAGTACGACGCACCGGGTACAGAGCTGGGCTTGGGAGACGCTGAGGAAGGCATAGCGAAAATTGGGTAAGTGCTTTGCGGTTAAGAAGATGCAATGCGTTGAGCTTGGAACATATGAGAAAGTACATCCATCCCAGATTGAGTCGCTGGAATGCTAAGCCCTCGCATGGGTGCTAAGTAGTTTATTGTCTTATATTTATACACCAGCAGCCTAAGCTGGCACCATCTAGGCGAAAACAGATAGAAAGCTGGACAAAGAATGCATCGGGAACGCCTTAGGAACGCGTTTGGGAGATGGCCACGTGGCGAGAGCAAGGCTGAAGCTGAGATCGTCCAAGACGACGCTGGGTCGATGGAGGGCACTGCGTGGTTACTTCCGCTTACTCGGTCTCTGGGCAGCAGGGCGAAACCAACAGCGCACGGCGTACGCTGAGGGCCGCCACGAAACCATGGAAGTGACACCAGAAGACCCGCCACGAAAGACACCTCCGCAATGTAGGCAGTTGGCTGTAAGAAGGGAGTGAGGCTCAGTTCGTGGCGTGGCGGCATTCGCTTTGGCAATGCGTAGCCGACACAGGGCAACCATGGTCTCCCCAAGGATTAGCAGGTTATATGAACATTAAAGATAAGAACTAAGGATTGCCCAGCGATTGGAGGAGCGTTCATCGATGGGATTGCTAGGCGTCTCCTTTGCGATTCCTATACCCATATAGTCTTGTGGCTCCAAACAAGGCGAGGATTCACCCCAAGTGATTGATTATAAATGTATTAGAAGTGCGGTAACTGTAGAATGGCGCAGACGATACGCCGAAGCATCAGGTGTTTCTCTTCAACAACTTAGCCATTTACCTACTTAGACTCAGTCAGATTCATTCTCCCCATGGCGGATAAATCCACGCGTCGATTCAAGGACGAAACAGAAAAGGCGTATGGCACG
>Ga0206878_10060_pt1 | contig 46398 bp, 31 predicted proteins | sample Alteio_BWOrgCont_8_FD_152621 | JGI IMG/M metagenome (GOLD analysis project Ga0206878, IMG submission 152621) | Enriched cells from forest soil in Barre Woods Harvard Forest LTER site, Petersham, Massachusetts, United States -... | ecosystem: Environmental > Terrestrial > Soil > Temperate forest >... | reverse complement strand
TGGTGAGGATACAGGAAAGAAGCGAAGAAAATGGCAAAATAATCGGCTACATAAATGGATACCGAAAGGGCGGTTTTGAGTACAACTTTGTTTTAACAGACAGCCTTAAGTTAAGTCTTGATGATGACTATTATATTTCGCTGGAAGACCCGTCGGCTCTTAAATACGACCTTGACAAGTATGATGGTGGTGATGAGGAGAAATATTTAGCAAATCGTAAACTGTATGCAGCGGGGAAATTCAGGTTCGAACAATATGAATTAAAATCAACCACGTTCAATATCCGCACAGATAAACAAACGCATGAGCCCGGCAACCCTTTGTCTGTTTTCCTTAAAGCTATTGATGAAAACGACCTGCCCGTTCAGGATGGCCGGCTTGAACTTACGCTATTAACCCGGCAGGTAGGAGCGTTAAGAGCAGAGCACGTATTTGTACCGGATACCTTGTGGAACTATAAATTACCGCTTGAACCGCTTGGTGAAACGAAGGTCACCGTCCCTGATTCTATCTTCCCGCGGGCGGATATTAAATACGAAATTGACGCCGATTTTTTAAATACGGATAACGAACATAAAGACGACAGAAGGTATGTTGAGTATAACGACATTAATTACAAAATAAAAACCGACCTTAATGCAGACACGCTGAAGGTTACCGGCCTTTTAAAAGGAAAAGCGATGAAAATGGCCGCCAACATTTACGCCATAAACAATACCGGCGATACCGTTTCAACGTCAAAGGTTATGTTGCCTGCAGCCATCGTTATAGGTCCCGCCATAAACAGGTATATAGTTAGGGCAGACAGCGCCGCGGTTACCACAAACATAGCAGGCATTAAAAGTGACCTGGAATTCGCCGGTTATCAAACAGCGGATTCGTTGTTTATAAAAGTCAGTAACCCGCATAATATCCATTTTTGGTACTGGCTAACCAGCAATAATAAATTAATTGACGAAGGCGAAACCAATAGTCTATTTTATAAAAAGAAATACACAGACAAGGGCTCGCTGGTGTTTGTTTTAAGCTATATATGGGGCGGTCAAACCAAAATCACCGGCATGGCTATCCCCTACCAGGATAAGTTGCTTACTATTAATGTAAAGCAGCCCGTGTCGGTATATCCGGGTCAACAGGTAAAAATGGAGATAGAGGTAAAAGACGCCCTCGGCAAGCCTGTTGCCAATACGGACATCACAGCATGGTCCATAACGCGAAAATTTACGGATTACAGGGCGCCATTTGTACCTTACCTCGGCAAAATGCTGGAGGGTTACAGAGTAAAACTTTTCCAGGATGTTCACAAGTCCGATTACAGTGGCTCGCTGCCATTAAACTGGGCAAAATGGCGCGGTGAGATCGGCCTTGATAGTATTGAATATTATAAATTTACCCATCCCACTACCATATATAAAATTGAAGAACCGGCGCCCGACAGTATTACGCAGATAGCGCCTTTTGTTGTACAAAACGGTGATATTGACGATACCCATATTTTATTTATTGACGAACGCCCGGTATATTTCGACCAGGCACAGCAGCTAAGCCGCTACAGTTTCAGAGTTTTGCCGGGAAGACACAGCTTAAGGTTTCGTACCACTAATCAAACGATAACACTGGATTCCGTATATGCAGAAAAAGGTAAAAAATTGATCCTAAGTATAAATGAGGACACGGTGCTCAATAAAACGGCTCATTTCAAAAAAATGCCCGACACCTTGCTGCGTTATGAATCGGAACTGCTTAACAAGTATCTTTTTAGGGTGGTGGATAATTTTGGTGCAAACATGGCAGTGATACAACAGCAGGACCAGTTGCTCCTTTTGAACCCCAATCCGCAGTCGGGCTACAACAACAGCAACCAGGTATTGATTGGGCCGCTGGCCAATAACAACACCAGTTTTTCGCTGAAAGGTAAGCTGGAGAGTACTTTTTTAGCCGAACCCGGGTACTCTTATCTTTTTGAACCGGGTTTTTTGAAACAAAAAAGTATCAATACCAAATACGCGTTTACCGACCCGCTTTTTTTCGGTCTCGGAACTAAAGACTATAGGCAATATCCACTAACAAGAACAGAAGTGGACAGCATGTGGAACCATTACCTGGAGTTGCGAAGCCATACCACGCCGCTTTTCAGAAATGATGCCATTAAAGAAAAAATAACGGGCAAACTTTCCATAACCATAAACAGTAGCCAATTACCAGCGTCATTAATAAAAAATATAATTATTTATAAGGATGATGATGCCGACTTTATCAGGATATTTCCAGGCAATGAGACGAATCTCGGTATGCTCGCTCCCGGAAATTACCGGTTGTTCTTTTTGTTGGAACAGAACAATTATTACATAAAAAACAGCGTCGCCATAAAGCCAAACGGCACAAATTATTACCAGGTTGAAATTACCCCGCATCAAAAAGATGCCGTCAGTACAAAAATGGACAGTGTTATCATCAACAGGACTGCCAGGTACCAACCTTCGGATAATAATATTGAAAATGATGCGCTAAAATTAAAAGAGGCTTTTAACGACAAATATATCGATAAAGGAAATTTTAAAAATACAATGTATGGCGTAGTGATAGGCAACGATGACAAGTTGCCTATAATTGGCTGTACAGTTAAAGTAAAAGGGACATCGCATGGCGTAACGAGCGACATACACGGCCGTTTCAGCATCAAAGTCCCGCCCTCGGGCAGCTTGCTGGTTATGTACATAGGGTACCAACCGCAACAAGTAGTAATAAGGGCGGGTGGCCCGGTAACCATCAGGCTCAACCCGACCGAAAGCATGCTTAACGAAGTGGTGGTGATAGGTTATGGCACGCAAATGAAAAGAGATTTAACAGGTTCTGTTTCGACTGTCACGGACGGTGGGCCAGGGTCGTCGGTCGTGGTTAACATCAGGGGATTGAGCCAATTCCAGGAAAAAAAGCCTTTAATAATTGTAGATGGTGTAGAAGTCGACAGCATGGATGGCCTCGACCAGGCAGCCATAACCGAAATCACCACGTTAAAAGATGTAGCCGCCGCGGCAATATATGGAGCAAGGGGTGCTAACGGCGTTGTTATTATTACTACAAAGAAAAAAGGCGGAAAGGCAAATCCGGCGGACACATCCCGTGCCGGCGATGCCGCGTCAATTCGCAAAAACTTTTCGGACTATGCCTACTGGCAGCCGCGTTTAACCACCGATGCCGAAGGGAAGGCGAGTTTTACAACCACTTTCCCCGATGATATTACCAATTGGCGAACTTTTGTAATAGGCATTAACGATAAACAGCAAAGCGGCTTTGCCGATAACCAGGTAAAATCGTTTAAACCCCTAAGCGCACAACTCGCCATTCCCCAGTTTGCCGTGGTCGGCGATGAATTAACGGTGATAGGTAAAGTGTTGAATTATGGTGTGGACCCGGTAAAATTGGCGCGGACTTTCAGTTACAACAACACGCAACTTAAACAAGGATTACTTGATGTTAAAAATTCGAAAATAGACACTTTAAATGTCGTCGCAGCTAATACCGACAGCCTCACCTTCGCATATACCATTAAACGCGATAACGGCTATTTTGATGGCGAAATGCGCAAGATCCCGGTAATTGCGAAAGGGACGCAGGAAACTAAAGGAATATTCCAAGTCTTGAACGGGGATACCACCATCACCATGAATTTCGACCCCACACTTGGGCCGGTAACCCTGCGGGCCGAAGCCTCGGTATTGCCGGTGTTGGCCGAAGAGGCCAAACATTTACGCGAATATAGATACTTGTGCAACGAGCAGCTGGCATCAAAACTAAAAGGCTTACTGGCCGAAAAACGAATCAGGACTTATTTAGGCGAACCTTTCAAATATGAAAAGAACATCCTGGATGTAATAGACAAGCTGCAGGAGAACCGGCGCAGCCAGGGTACCTGGGGATGGTGGAAAGATACCGATGAGGAACTTTGGATAAGCCTGCATGCCATTGAAGCTTTAACAGGGGCCCAAAAGGCCGGTTACACGATAGATATAGATTTGCCTAAACTGATTGAATACCTGGTTTATCAATTGGAAAGCTATAAGGGCGCGGATAAACTTACCTGCCTGGAGTTGCTGCATAAACTGAATGCGAAAGTGGATTATCCCAAATATGTAAACGTGGTTAGCAAAGAATTTGCCGTCGAAAAAGATATCTCCCGTTATGATAGGTTCCGGCTCATGCTTTTGCAGGGCGAAATGGGCTTACCGGTAAAAATGGATAGCATTTTACTAAATGAACACCGCACGCTTTTTGGCAACATTTATTGGGGGGAGGATAGTTATCGCTTTTTCGATAATTCCGTACAACTAAGTGTACTGGCCTATAAGATTCTCAAAAACGAAGGCAAACACCAAGAATTGCTTGAAAAAATTAGAGGTTATTTTTTAGAACAGCGGCGCAGCGGCGAATGGCGTAATACCTATGAGTCATCGTTAATACTGGAAACCATCCTGCCCGATTTGTTGAAAGAAAGCAAACAAGTTAAGCCGGCATCCATAACCATTACAGGCGCCAAAACCGAAACTATTACCAGCTTTCCTTATACCACTACCCTTACCGATAACCAATTAAACATCAGCAAAACAGGTAGCCTGCCTGTTTATATTACCGGTTACCAGCAATTTTGGAATAGTAATCCCGAAAAAGTGGGTAAGGATTTTAATGTCGATACGTGGTTCGAAAAAAACGGCAACAAACTCGCGGTATTAAAAGGCGGCGAACAGGTGCAGCTAAAAGCCGAAATAACAGCGAAAGGCGATGCGGATTATGTAATGATAGAAATACCGATACCTGCAGGATGCAGCTACGAAAGCAAACAACAAAGCTGGGAAAACAACGAGGTCCACCGTGAATATTTCAAAGAGAAAGTGAGCATCTTCTGCCGGAAATTAAAACAAGGCAAATATGAGTTTACCGTTAACCTTATCCCGAGATATGATGGGAAGTACTCCCTAAACCCTGCAAAGGCAGAGATGATGTACTTCCCGGTGTTTTATGGAAGGGAGGGGATGAAGGCCGTTGTGATTGGTTCACTGGCTCATTAGTTCATTGGTCGTTCGTTCGTCGTAGGTTATAAACTATTCTACCAATGAACCAATGAGCCGTCTCAAAAAATCAAATGCTTAACCGTAAGCCCGTTATTGATCAATTGTTTTAACGATTCGATCCCGATCTTTAAATGGGTATGTACAAATTGTTCGGTAACATTTGAGTCGCTTTCGGCAGTTTTAACACCTTCCGGGATCATTGGTTGGTCGGATACGAGCAGCAAGGCGCCGGTAGGTATTTTATTGGCAAAGCCCGTAGTAAATATGGTGGCGGTTTCCATATCAACGGCCATGGCCCGCAGCTTTTTCAGGTATTTTTTAAACTCTTTATCGTGTTCCCAAACACGGCGGTTGGTAGTATAACAGGTACCTGTCCAGTAATCGCGGCCAAAGTCACGTATCGTGGTCGATATTGCTTTTTGCAATGCGAATGCCGGTAAAGCCGGCACTTCTGGCGGCAGGTAATCGTTCGAGGTACCTTCGCCTCTTATAGCGGCTATCGGTAAAATCAAGTCGCCTACTTTATTTTTCTTTTTCAGCCCGCCGCATTTTCCCAGAAATATTACTGCCTTAGGGTTTATAGCGGTCAAGAGGTCCATAATGGTAGCCGCTACAGAGCTGCCCATCCCGAAATTGATAATGGTTATGCCGTCCGCAGTTACACTCTGCATGGGTTTATCTAAACCCATAATCGGTGCATCATTGTTCCACTCCGAAAATAGCTGGATGTACTTGGAAAAATTGGTCAGGATAATATACTGGCCAAAATCGGCAAGGGTACGCCCGGTATAGCGCGGCAGCCAATTGGTGACAATGGACTCTTTTGTTTTTAAGCCTGCGGTCACAGCCGAGTGTACTTCCTTAGGGGCTCTCTCCTTTTTAACAGGCTGTTCGTCTTTTTTTATATCTAAGTGTTCGTTCATGGCTATTTTGTACTTTAAGTTCTAACTCCCCCTTCAGGGGGTTGAGGGGTGGGGATACAACAAACCCCGGCGTTAACCAGGGTTTATCATAAGCAAATATAAATACCTTTTTTGGGTACTTTTGTTAAGCAACCTTTAATTTTTTCAGATCGGATTTTTCAAATTTCTCATGCGCGTAATCCAATGTAACGTTTAACCGTTTTACATCTTTTTTAGATGGGAACTCAAACATCGCATCTATCATGATCGCCTCGCAAATGGAACGAAGTCCGCGGGCGCCCAATTTAAATTCAACGGCCTTGTCCACAATAAAGTCGAGCACGTCGTCTTCAAAATCCAGTTTCACGCCTTCGTATTCAAACAATTTTTTATACTGTTTCAATAACGAGTTTTTAGGCTCGGTTAAAATATTATGCAATGCTTCGCGGTCAAGCGGGTTAAGGTAAGTCAATATCGGCAAACGGCCAATCAATTCAGGGATCAACCCAAATGATTTCAGATCCTGCGGCGTAATGTATTTGTAAAGGTTTTTCATATCAACCTCACCATCATCGCGTTTTAGTTTATAACCAACTGTTTGTGTGCGCAAACGGTTTGCAATCTTCCTTTCAATACCATCAAAAGCGCCACCGCAAATAAATAAAATATTGTTGGTGTTAACGGTGATCATTTTTTGGTCGGGGTGCTTACGGCCACCTTGCGGCGGTACGTTCACCATGGTGCCTTCCAGTATCTTTAAAAGGGCTTGTTGTACGCCTTCGCCGGAAACATCACGGGTAATGGAAGCGTTGTCGCTTTTGCGGGCAATTTTATCTACCTCATCAATATAAACTATGCCGCGTTCGGCAGTGGCTACATCGTAGTCGGCAGCTTGCAGCAGGCGGGTCAAAATACTTTCCACATCCTCCCCTACATAGCCGGCCTCGGTTAATACGGTAGCATCGCAAATGCAAAAGGGAACATTTAAAATTTTGGCCAGCGTTTTGGCCAGCAAAGTTTTGCCTGTACCTGTTTCGCCAACCATAATAATGTTTGATTTTTCTATCTCTACTTCGTCCTTATCAATACGTTGGTTCAGCCTTTTATAATGGTTGTAAACTGCTACCGACAATATCTTTTTGGCATCATCCTGGCCAATAACATATTGGTCAAGGTGGGCTTTCATTTCAACAGGCTTTAGTATAGCCGGAACATTCGGGGAGGCTTTTACCTTCCTTACTTTCAGTTCCTCGGCCAATATTTCGTTAGCCTGGTTTACGCATTTATCGCAAATATGTGCATCCAGCCCGGCTATCAGCATCAGGGAATCCTGCTTACCGGCTCCGCAAAACGAACACCTGATTTCCTTGCTGTTTTTATTCATTTGGTTTATTCTTGATTATCAAAGTTAAATAATTTTTTTTAAGTCCGAAACTCCCAAACAGGAAACTTCGAAAGTAATGAAATTGTTTCCGAAACATTAATCTTACGTTATTGACGGACTTTATGTTGCGTTTTTAAATTCTAAAGTTCCGTCAAAACTTACGAAGTTTAATTCGGTGGTGTTATTTTTCAAAGGCCTCATTGAGGGCTTCGCCGTTTAAAAACTTCGTAAGTTTCTATTACAGAACCAGAAATTATTTCTTGGTTTTGGTTCCGCGTAAGATCTCGTCAACCATACCAAACTCCTTGGCTTCTTCGGCTATCATCCAATGGTCTCGGTCTGATGCATCCCAAACTTTTTCAAAAGGTGCACCGCTATGTTCAGCAATGATCTGGTATAATTCTTTTTTCAATTTGGTGATCTCGTGATAAGTGATCTCAATATCGCTTTGCTGGCCTTGGGCACCGCCAGATGGCTGGTGTATCATTACCCTGGAATGAGGGAGAGCCGCTCTCTTGCCTACTGTACCGGCACAAAGCAAAACTGCTGCCATCGATGCTGCCATGCCAGTACAAATGGTTGCCACATCATTTGAGATAAATTGCATGGTATCGTAAATACCTAAACCCGCATAAACTGATCCGCCCGGCGAGTTTATATATATTTGTATATCGCGTTTACTGTCTGCCGACTGCAGAAATAAAAGTTGAGCCTGAATAATGTTTGCTATAGGCTCATAAATCGCATCACCCAGGAAAATAATACGATCCATCATTAAGCGTGAAAACACGTCGATAACTGAACCATTTAGTTGACGTTCTTCTATAACGTTTGGCGTTGTATAACCGGTTGGCGAAGTAAAAAATCCCGACGAGGGTGTATTGGCCCGTTCAACCCCTCCTATAAATTTATCTACATAAATGCTGTTAATACGGTGGTGTTTAACAGCGTACTTTCTGAATTCGTCTTTATCAATATTACTCATGATTATTTTGTTAAGATGCGGTTTTAATCGCGATAAATATAGTTGTTACTTAAATACGTTTTACGCCAGAAAGTTTTTTGAAAGTAAATTTATTGGAGGAAGTCGGGAAGTCCGCAAGTCGGAAAGTCCGGAAGAAAAAGTTTTAGAAAGTTCTGAATGTCCTTTAGGGAAATGGGCTAACACCTCAAGGACATTCTATCTTTCGGACTTGCGGACTTCCCGTCTTCCGGACTAAAAGAAACTACAGCTTCTGAAAATCGGTGTACAATATCTCCTGCGGCTCAAGTGTGATCACACCCTTGATATAATTAAACACCGCTAACGACTTCACCTCTTCGAATATCTTGTTAGCGTTTTCCTTGTTTTGCAGGTATTGCACCGTGTACTGGCTCAATTGCTCGTCGCTCAACGGTTGAGGGCTATACATCCTGAATTGCTGATCTAAACGGAATTTTGCAGTTTGAAAAACATCCTCGTACTGAATCTGGATTTCGTTATCCTTTACAATTTTATTGCCTATCAGTGTCCATTTCAGGTTTTGGGCAAAATCGTTGTAACCACCGGCCAGCTCCTCTTCGCTTAGCTTTTCATTGCTCGCTTTTAACCAGCGTTTTAAGAACTCATCAGGCAATTCAAAATTCAGTTTGCCTAAAGCAAACTTATAAATCTCGTCCTGCAACTTGCGTTCCGCATCCTGGGCCATCATGCCTTCCAGTTCTTCGGTTATCCTCGCCCTGAATTCGTCTTCAGTAGTAACGGTACCTTCACCAAATAATTTATCAAAGAACTCCTGGTTCAGATCGCTTTCTTCCAACCGGTTAACGTTTTTTACGGTTAAGCGGAAATTCGAACGCAAATCTGCCGCTGTCTCTTCATCTATCTTTAATAAGCCCGCAATTTTAGCGGCATCGTTATCATAAGCTTTTTGAAGATCGAGCGTTATTTCGTCGCCTTTTTTGAGACCAATAAGGGAAGCTTTTATGGCTTCGTCCTTAATGTGCTCCAATCTAACCGACGTAGTATTACTTATTCCGTCCTCAAAAACAGAACCATCGGGCGAAAGCTGTGTTAATTCGGCGTAAAGCACATCATCGTCTGCCGATACGTCAGGATTTGTCATTTTGCCATAGCTCCTGCGGATATTTTTTATGCGCGATGCAAGGGTTTCCTCGTCGACTTTAATAATATACTGGGTTAGTTTATCATTTGATGAGAAATTGATACTAAAATCCGGGGCCAGACCGATCTCGTAATTAAACTCAAAGTTATCGGCAAAATCCCAGTTATACTGTTTGTCGTCCTCCAGTTTTGGCAAGGGCTGACCCAATACTTCCAGTTTCTCGTCGTCAATATATTTATTCAGCGTATCCGAAAGCAGGCTATTGATCTCGTCGACCAAAATACTTTTACCATACATTCTTTTTATATGCGATGCAGGCACCATTCCGGGGCGAAACCCGGGAATCTTAGCTTTTTTTGCCTGGTCTTTAATGGCTTTGTCAACGCGCGGCTGGTAATCTTCGGGATTGATATTAATTTTTACAACAGCATTCAGGTTATCGATCTTTTCCTGTGAAATATTCATCTTTTTGCAGTATTTAATTTTTAAACGGCAGGCTTCATCTTGGTTTGCGGTTGCGCCTGCTTTTGGAGGGGCAAAGGTAAGGAAAAAAGTTGGGAAGTCCGGAAGTCGGAAAGTCCGCAAGTCCGGAAGTAAAAAAATTTTGAAGGTTAGAAGTGAGAAGTAGCAAAGTCGAAAATAAAATCGACGGCTAACCGCTTCAACCAAAAACTTAGTGCTCTCCGTGCCTCCTTTGTGGCCTTTGTGTTAAAAAATCACCGACGACCCTTACAAAACGGGCAATCTATTTTTAATGAGCATCAACCGTAGGTTGCTGAAACTTTATCAGGCTATTTTTAACAGCTTTTACCGTGCGCAGGTACCGGTAAATCGATTTCAGGTCCCCGTCTGTCATCGCCGCATAACCATACCAGGGCATAATGGTTTGAAAGCCGCCCTTCGGTACCTCACTGGCTTTAGCAGGGTTAGCAAAGGATTTAAACACCGATACAAAATCCGCTTCTTTCCATGTGCCGATACCAGTGGTTTTGTCGGGAGTGATGTTGGCAGATCGCAACACAATCCCAAACACGGGGTATTCATGCCCGCCGGCAAACTCCATTCCTTTAACTATCTTCCCATTATCGCTTTTTGAGTGGCATTCAATACAGCCTGCGGTCATACATATATATTCACCGTATTTTACAGAATCTGTTGTTGGTGGAATTTCCCCTAATGGGGCTTTCTGCGGCATGGTATGCACCAGGATATTAAGCGGGAAATTAAGCATGGCTTTCGGGTAACTGGCAGCAATTGGTTTTAAGGTGCGGATGTAGGCAATAATGGAATACACATCCTCCCTGTTCATTTTCGCATAATACGGCCAGGGCATTAAGGGGAAAATTGCCGAACCATCCTTGCGTTCACCCGTGGTTATGGCGCGAAACAATTCGCCATCTGTCCAGCCTTTCAGGCTGTAGGGTGTAATATTAGGCACCTGCACGCTGCCGGGGAAACCTACTTTGCCATCAAAAATTTCGCCGCCGCTACCTTTGCTGCTGGCTATAAGAGGACCGGCAAATTTGGAATAATCGCGTTTGGAGTGACAATCGGTACACAGCGCAACATGATCGGCAAGGTATTCGCCGCGGGCTAACCTTTGCGGTGTTATTTCAACCTTAATATTTTCGGGGTCGCCCACATTTGGCAGCGCCAGGGTGATGTAAGAAACTACTACTATAACAATAAGAATAAGGGCGATAACACCATACAATATTCCTTTGCCTAATTTGCTCATGCGGTATGATTTTGGTCACTAAAACTAAGGAATTGGTTTTTAATACGCAAGCAGGTCATCGAGGAACCAGGGAATCGCTTTTAAAAAACAAACGACATTTCTCATAGCCGACTGGTTTCAAACCCGTCGCTATGCTATGCTACCACCCATTAGCGCTCTTGTTTGTTGAGTTTTGATTGCATCGTTAACACTGCTTTTAGAATTGACGCTGGCTTTTTCCATAGCGATGGGTTTGAAAACCCATCGCTATCCGGTAATTGCGTTCGCTATTTTTTAAAAGTGATTTCCCTAATCGAGGAACTGCATGTTTTAGGTTAATTAATCTTCTCAACCGATGAAGCGCCTGATTTATCATTAGTTACATTCGACGGATTGCCGCGGTATTTTACTTCGGACGAACCGCTTGAATGCACGGCGAGTGATTTCAATACATTTATTTCGCAATGGCCTGCTCCCGATGTTTCAATATCGTAATCCCCGACCACAAAATCCAACGCAGAAATTGTACCATCGCCGCTAATGCTTACATCATGAGAACTTGCCTGTCCTTTTAAATTTATATCTGCTTCACCGCTGATACCAGTAGTTACTTTAGCAGCATTCAGATCCATCGTAAGCTTTGTATTTCCCGAAAAATTAAAGTTCATATCCTGCACATTTATTTTACCATCCGAAACTATTTCAACAGCGCCCGAGGCTTTTATTTCATCGAGATTACGTACGCCAAGGTAAATGGTCATTGGACCGGCGTCGCATATATTCTTTTTTGTATAAATATGGAGCATATTTCCGCGCACCACCGTTTTTATATACCTAAGCAAATTATCGTCAGCGGTAATTTTCAACGACATGGAGCTATCCTGCTTCAATATCACCTTAAAATCGCTCGAAATATCGATACGGCTAAAGTCGCCAACCTTCCGGTCTTCGGATTGCTCATGACCCGAGCCATGAATACAATTACATGATGAGAGGCCAAACAAGGCAAATCCCGCTAATAATGCCAGTATTGTTATTTGTATCCGTTTCATTTTTTCGTTGGTTTGACTACCGGTTGTGAATTCCGGTTACATCAAAGATAGGTATTTGGTTGATTAAGTTGATTAAGTTAAATCTCGGAAAAGAGAAGATACTAGCAGAAAACATCGTAGGGGCTACCCTTGTGGTCGCCCCATTGCAAATAAAAAAGCCGGCCTTCGTGCCAGCTTTGATTACTTCTTTCAAACTTGGTCAACTTATTCAACCTAATCAACTTAATCAACTAACGATTAAAGCTCCACAAGATCATCAGCTTTGGCCTTTGCAATAGCTGCTGTGCCGGTTTGTACTTTTGAAGCATGTTCGGCCTGGAAGTTGGTATAGCTTACATTTTCGGCGTGGGCATATTTTAAATCGTACTGGCTAACATTTCCGCTTAAGCTCGCTTTTGCCTGGTCGTTTACGGTTACATTGGCGCTAAATGCATCGAAAGCTAATTTTGCAGTTGCGTTGTTGTGCAGGTCAACGGTAAATTCAATTTTTGAAAGTTCGCCAAATGATCTTACTTCAGCATTGTCGTAGGCAGAAACTGAACGAAGGTCGGCAGCGCTAACCCATACTACTAATTTTTCAGCTTTGTATGAAGCGATGCTTAACACGCCGTTACGGCTTTTTACCAATGCGCTTTCGGCATAATATTTATTGTAAACCTTTACCTGGTCGGTTGTGCCGTCAGAAATATAGAGTTCAACGTTACCGCGAACTTCTATTTTATCGATATTGCTGATGTCGGTTAAAACGGTTACATCTTCGTTTTTTGCAGTTGCTGCATGAGTTGTATTTGCTATTCCTGTTACTAACAATAATGCGGTAAACAGGGTGATTATTTGAGTTTTCATGGTCTTATTATTTTGATTGTGTGTTAATTTGTTTCTGTTTTTAAATACACTAATAAGACACTGGCAGGTGATGAATCGTTACAGCAAAATGGCCTCTATTAGGCATAGAAGGGGGTTTTGTCGGTAAAGCGAGGTTTAAGGTCGGTGAAAAAAATCGACGTGCCGATGCTTTCGGCATCAATTTCAGGAGAGGGCATCTGTGGGACCTTGCACTATAGGTGTTCGGAATATTTCCAGTTCCCCTCCTCGGAGGGGGCGCGCCTGGCTGTGAAGTGGCAGGGGTGGGTGCTGCGCCATGCATTTACGTTAATGCATTTACGCAGAACCCCTCCCTACCCTCCCCAAGGAGGGATTTCCTTTCTTCCGAACACCTGTGGTTTTGCGCCAACATTTGGCGGAGCAGATCAGAACATTCAACCAGGAAAATCTTTACAATTTACTATACAGCCGGCTACCGGGGTTTTCGATATAGGAGAGCACCGCATTTTTATAAGCCGGTTTTTGAACCTGTTGCTTCAGGTTTTCAAATACCTGCAGGGGGCCCTGGGTAGCAAACATGTTCACCATCCATGCCGGTATATTGCCGCCGGGTTCGGTATGCAGGGTATATTCAACTTTTACCAAAGCCGGCCCGCAGGGTGTGATGGTCCATTTGCCGGTTGAGTGTTCTATCCGGACCACCCCTTTTTTTTCGGGCACCATACCGGGTACCGCAGGGCCGTCAATGGTGATCACTTTGGTATCCGGGTTTTGTTTAACCGTTAAATGCGCAACAAAATCCCTGTTTTCCGCAGGCCAGGGTAAATTCACCTCCGAATAATAGTAAATTTCTGCAGGCGAAACCTGTTTGATCAGTCTGCAGGTTTTGGTATGGTACAACCAATCGGTGCTGGTATTTACATCCATTAACAAGGCCACCAATTGCGATGGCGAAGCCTCAACTTCGCATTCCACCTTTATGGCTTTTATTTTTGAATCGGGTATTTGTGCCGTGTAAATCTTTATCCCATCCTTATCGGTATTCAGTTTCCATAAGCCCTGGCCAAAAACAGCAAGGCGGGCTAACAGGAAGAGCAGCAAAAACGGTAATTTTCTATTCATGACAACAGCATTTAAAACAAATTGACTAATTGAACAAATAAGTCAAAAGTAAAGCTAAGGGATTTTGCAGTTAGATTTATCAGTCCATAATCATTTTAGGAAAACTTTACAAAAGCCAGATAATTTACGGATAACAGCCCTGGCCGGTTTTATCAGTTGGTTGTACCGATGCTGAAAAACAGTGCCAATTGGTTAAAAAGAAACTCCAAACCATTGATTTAAATTTCTTCGCCTGAAAAAATTGAAGAGTTTTAATTCAAAATTAATTCACACCCAATTATCAGCATATGAAATATTTTACCGGTTGTTTAGTCGCATTGATCATCATCAGCATTATTCCGCCTGCTGTATTCGGGCAGGATAACGTGGGATTTCCCAACAACATAATGGATAGTACCGCCAAAGTAACCCCGTTTGCGCCCGGCGTGGTGAGCACCCGTTACGATGAAGGCGCAACCTCCTTTTCGCCGGATGGCAAAACCGTATATTTTACCATGGGATCGGTTTATTCAACTATCTGTTTCTCAAAAAATGTAGATGGCAAATGGACCAGGCCGCAGGTGGCTTCTTTTTCGGGACGATGGAATGATATGGATGCTTTTGTAAGCCCTGATGGAAAAAAGTTGTTTTTTGCCTCAACACGACCGGTGCCGGGCAGCGCGGATGGTAAGCCGAATAACCATGCCGAGCTTTGGTATGCAGAAAACACCGGCGGTGACAATTGGGGCGCCCCCCGCCTCCTTGATACTGCCGTTAACACCGGCAATTATAATACCTACGCCCCCTCTGTAAGCAGCGACGGTACGCTCTATTGGTGTTGCCCCAACCGCGACGGAAGTAAAGGCATGCAGGGCTATTATGCGGTTTGGCATGGCGATCATTACGAGCCAAGCAAATTACTTTCTATTACCGGCGTTACACACATACAGGACCCGTTTATTGCGCCTAATGGCAAATACCTTGTTTTTTTAAATGGTCAGGCACTTTTTGTTTCCATGTGGCTGCAAGGCGCCTGGTCGCCTGCGGTAAAATTCGGGCCGCCGGTGAGTATGGGCGATTATGTCGGCTCGCCTTATGTATCGCGTGATGGGAAAACGTTGTACTTTACAACCAGCCGGATACACGGGTTTTATAAACGGGACCCGCTGAACCACGCCCTTGATTTTGATGAACTGATAAAAGAGAACGACAGTTTGTTTAACGGCGGCGGCAATATATTACAGGTGCCGGTTAATTTACCCGACGGGAACTAGTGTCAAGTCACAAGTCTTTAGCCGGAAGTCAAAAGTCGGATTTTTGCGCTTTTAGTTACGTAGCACCCAAGACTTCAGACCAGGTGTCAATTTATAAGTGACTTGACACAAGTTAACTACCGCCGCCTCAATGCAAAAAAGCCACCTGGTGAAACACAGGTGGCTTTTCGTCCCGGCTGTTACCGGGGTATATATATGGAGTTTTTGTAATTTTTTAATTAAAGGCCTACAAAATCTTCTTCTTTGGCAATAACGGGCATGCCTGTTTTGCTTTCGGTAATATGAACTGCTGCAAGGTTGTAGTTGTTTATGGTTGAACCTATGCTGTGTACCAGGCTGAAATGCTCTACCTTACCGCTTAAATCGGCTGTTGCGTTATCGCCCAGGGTTACATTGGCGCTATAAGCATCGAGGTTTAATTTTGCGGAAGCGTTGTCGTGAAGATCAACGGCGAATTCAATTTTCGAAAGATCGCCGAATGATTTTACTTCAGCATTATCATAAACCGAAACTGAACGAAGGTCGGCAGCGGTAACCCAAACTACTAATTTTTCGGCTTTGTAGGAGGCGATGCTCAATACGCCGTTACGGCTTTTTACCAATGCGCTTTCGGCATAGTATTTATTGTAAACCTTTACCTGGTCTGCTGAACCATCGGAGATATACAATTCCACATTTCCGCGAACTTCAATTTTGCTGATGGCGCTGATGTCGGTCAAAACGGTAACGTTTTGTTTTTTAGGGGCAACTTCTGCGTTGCTTGTGCTTGCTATTCCTGCGCTTAAAACCAGTGCGGTGAATAATGTTATGATTTGAGTTTTCATGATATTTTTTATTTTGATTGTTCTTTAATGTTTTCTGTTTTTAAATACACCAATAAGACCATCCCAAACAGGATACGTTACAGCAAAAAGGCCTCTATTAGGTATAGAAAGGGGTTTTGTCGGTGAAGCGGGGGATGGGGTCGGTGAAAAAAGTTAGTTCATAGTTGATGGTTCGTGGATCATAGCAGAAGCGGAGCTAATGGCATTCGAGCTCAGGCTGTCCGCGGTGACTTTCGTCCCGGCAGGATATCCAATGGGACCCTGCGGTTGCGTATGCTTGTCGATTTTTACGTATCCGGCTAATATCCACACCAGCCAACTTCATCGTCCGCAGGTTCCTCTTCGGGGACAAAATTTACCTATATTGCAAAAAACTAATATATTGAGCCTGACGTTTTTCGTTATTTGTATAATTACATACCATAGACGCTATGCTTAAAAATTACATTAAAATTGCCTGGCGTAATATTATAAATAATAAGGTTTATAGTAGCCTCAATATACTTGGCCTTGCTGCCGGAATGGCTGTCGCTTTGCTCATTGCCCTATGGGTTAATTATCAATATTCGTTTGATAAATTCGTTCCCAATTATAAGCAGTTATATGAGGTGCGGCGAAACTTTAATAGTAATGGCGATACCCTCAACTTTAACACAACTTCCTTAAAGCTCGCGGGCGTATTGCGTACTATCCCCGAGATTGAAGATGTAATTGTGTGCGACGGATCGGGGCCGCATGGCCTTAAGGTTGGCGAAAAAAAGTTATTCCCTGTCGGTTTGGAGATCACTTCCAATTTTTTGAAATTGTTCAGGTATCCGTTTGTTAGCGGGAATGCTGATGCTGCCCTGAAGGACCCCTATTCTATCGTTCTTACCGAATCAACAGCCAGGGCATTATTTGGTACGGTGGATGCTATAAATAAAACAGTGCGGGTTGATAATCGTGATAACTTGAAGGTTACGGCAGTTTTAAAGGATATGGCTGCTAATTCAAGCATGAGGTTCGATTATTTGATCCCATTCACTTATATGGAGCAAACGCAGCCCTGGGTAAAACGGCTTCGCACAGGTAGTTTCGCTGATAATGTTTTTGTGATTTGTGCGGTATTAAAACCGGGGATTTCATATGCACAGGTGGCTCCTAAAATAAAAAACCTCGAAAAAAGCGAAACCGGGAATTCAAACGCTATGAATTCCGAAGTAATTATGCAGCCCCTGGCCGATTGGCATTTGTATGATTATAAAAACGGCCATCCTACAGTTGGCTTTATCCAATACGTACGCATCTTTACTATAATTGGTGCGTTGGTGCTGTTAATAGCCGTCATCAATTTTATAAATCTTTCAACGGCCCGTTCCGAAAAAAGAGCAAGGGAAGTCGGGGTAAGAAAAGCAATCGGGGCGCAAAGGAAGGGCCTTATTTTACAATTCTTAATTGAATCGGCAGTAGTAACATTTATTTCCTTTTTGTTTTCCCTGCTGTTTGTACAGCTCACCTTACCCGCGTTTAATTCGCTCACCGGTACAGTAATTGCAATCCCTTACGGCGGTTTTTCGTTTTGGCTCATTACGATTACCGGTGTTCTTCTTACCGCACTTTTAGCAGGTAGCAGGCCTGCGTTTTACCTTTCGTCGTTTAGCGCTGCCAAAGTTTTAAAGGGAACTATACAAGTTGGGAGATCTGCTTCCATCTCCCGCAAAATATTAGTGGTTGCCCAGTTTAGCTGTTCGATAGCGCTTATTATTAGTACACTGGTTATTTACAGGCAAATTCAATATGCTAAAGACAGGCCCGTAGGCTACCAGGCCCGTCAGCTAATGACCGCAAGTATGAATGACGACCTTATAGGCAATTTTATGCCGCTTAAAAATGAGTTGCTGCAAAGCGGGCTGGTTGAATCGGTAACATCGGCATCCAGCCCCATAACCGGAGTTACTGCGCACACCAACCTCGACTACTGGCCCGGTAAATACCCCGGCGAAACAGTAGAAATGGGGCTTATTACAACTACCGGCGATTATTTTGAAACCCTTGGTATGAAAATTAAAGAGGGTCGGGATTTTATCAATGCCCACTCAGATGCGCACAGCGTAATCCTAAACGAGGCTGCGGTAAAGCGTCTGCGTTTAAAAGATCCTATAGATAAATTTCTAAAAAAGGATGGAAAGGAGTATAGGATAATCGGAGTGGTTAATGATGCTTTAATGAATTCGCCATTCGCCGCTGCCGACCCAACCGTATTTGCTTATGGCGATGGCGATAATATGTTGTACCGTCTTTCGCCCGGTATTAACCCACACCAGGCAATTGCAAAGCTTTCGGTCATTTTTAATAAATACAGCCCTTCATACCCCTATCAATATGGCTTTGTTGACCAGGATTACGCCCACAAGTTTAGCGAAGAAGTGCTGGTAGGCAAACTGGCCGGTATTTTTGCCGCACTGTCCATATTTATTTCATGCCTTGGGCTATTCGGGCTGGCAGCCTTTGTTGCCGAAAAACGCACCAAAGAGATTGGGGTACGAAAAGTATTAGGCGCTACGATAACACAGGTTTGGATGCTGCTATCGACAGATTTTGTAGTATTGGTTATTATAAGCTGTGTAATAGCATCTCCTGCGGCGCTATATTTTTTACAAAGCTGGCTGCAGAAATATGATTACCGCATCAGTATAGGGCCGGGTGTATTTATAATTTCGGCGCTGGCCGCTATTGCCCTCACACTGGTTACAGTAAGTTTTCAAACGCTAAAAGCAGCTTTTGCCAACCCTGTTAAAAGCTTGAAGAGCGAGTAATATTTTTAGTCTCCGCAGGGTCTCCAACGGGACCCTGCGGGTGCGTTTAACAGCACGTTTCAATGACCCTGTGATCGCTATTAAAAAATTAAAGCAAGCCATTTTCTAAGGCCTGATCATACTGCGCTTTATTGAATTTATAAAGAAAGGGAGCCCGATGCGGACCAATACGTTTGGTCTCTGTCAATTTTGTAACAATTCCGGAGGACAATAGCTTTCGCTGAAAGTTCCGTTCATCAAAAGTCCTGCCTAAAATAGTCTCATAAAGTGCATGAATTTCCGGGAGCGTAAACTTATCCGACAACAATTCATAGCCAATCGGATAAAAGGCAATATGCATTCTCAAAGATTTTAAAGCTTCGCTGATAATTTGCTTATGATCAAACATTAATGGGGGTAGATCATTCACCGGCCACCATCTGCAATCTGCATCCAGTGACCATTTTTTGATCTTCACTGTCGAAAAGTCTGTCAAAGTATAATACGCCAGGGATACGAACCGATCAAATATCCACAAATCTTTTTTAACCTCAACGCCAGTCAGTTTGCTCATATTCGCAGCATTTTTTTCCGGATCTTCGGAACGGCTGACACCACCAAAACTCCGGAACTGCTGAAGAAAGAGATTTTCCAAACCAGTCCTCGACGAGGCTATGCGATTAGCCGCTTCTTCTGTCGATTCTGCTCTGCCAACGTATCCGCCCGTGATCGACCACTTTTTGGTCGCAACAGTCTGCTGCAACAGCACCTTTAACTCTTTATCGTGATACCCTAAAATTACATTATCGACCTGGATATTAGGGAGATAATTCTCGGGATGTTGAATGATATCTAATTCTGTATAGGCCATAAAAAACTATTCTGTAAAAATAACAGAATTAATTTGAATTCTGATGTAACAAACTTATCTTTATTCTGTCATATAAACAGAATACAAATTAATTCATTAAGAAATGAAAAAATTAAACTTGAAAGAATCTCTCGTTATGGCGCTCAAAAATTTAATGACGTATTCCAAACTTAAGCTAAGCATATTGACGATGCTGGTTTTCGGGATTTCGGTTGCCAGAGCCCAGAATAGTTTGGTACACGACGCGGGCCTGGTGAAAGAATTTAAAACAACCGACACACTATTCAGGCAGCCCTACATAGATGTGGATGAATGGCGTGACAAACCCATCAGGCACAGGTACATTCACGGCGGCTTTACTGGCACCAGTTCAAAGTTCTCGTTTTATTTCCCGCAAAAAGAAAAATATCAGGGACATTTCTTTCAATACATCACCCCCTTCCCTGATAGCGAAAACGGATCACAGGGAAGAACTGGTGAGGAAGACAAAATAGGATTTTGCCTTAGTCACGGCACTTATTTTGTTGAAACGAACGAGGGTGGAAATTTCAGCTTTACCAATCCAACTAAATCGGACCCGTCATTGGCAGCCTACCGGGTAAATGCGGCATCGGCCGAGTTCTCACGCGTGGTAGCAAAGCAGATATATGCGTGTAAACGGCCATACGGGTATGCCTTTGGTGGCAGCGGCGGTGCTTATCGCACGGTTGGTGGCTTTGAAAGTACGGATGGTGTTTGGGATGGAATTGTTCCTTATGTATTGGGATCAGACGAAGCCATTCCAAACGTATTTACGGTCCGCATGTATGCTATGACTGTTTTGAGGGATAAGTTTCCCCAGATTGTTGACGCTATTGAACTGGGTGGAAGCGGCGATATGTATGCAGGTCTGAATGATGAAGAAAGGTCAGTACTTCAAGAAGTCACCAAAATGGGTTTCCCCGTTAGAAGCTGGTTCGGATATAAGAATTTGGGGATACAGGGTTTTTCGGTGTTGTACCGGTCAATCGTTGGCATAGACCCCCAGTATTTCAATCATGACTTTTGGACTCTGCCGGGTTACCGCGGATATGATTCGCCTTCGTCATTGATAAAAGGGCGAATTCAGCAACGGAATATTATCAAGGCGTCGATTGACATTGACCAGGCGGTGAGTTTAGGACTGGCAAAGCCGGTATCAGCGCAAGACCGCGGTACGGCAGACGCTGCATGGAAAAGTGTTGAAGGCGCACAGGGCGGCATGCCTGTTGCTTTTCAATTGAAGGACAAGCTTAAGGACGTTTATTTCCTGGGCGGCGATTTGATCATCAAAAGCGGCCTTGCTGCTGGAAACGTGCTGACGATAACTAAAATCGTGGATGACAAGGTGGTTTTTGGCCCGGTCGACCCTGCAGTAGTTGCAAAACTTAAGGTCGGGGATTCGGTGATAGTAGACAATTCAAACTTCCTGGCGATACAAACTTACCACCGCCACCAGGTGCCGGGTGCAGCATATTATGTATGGGATCAGTTTCGAAATGCGGATGGCACGCCTAAATACCCCCAGCGCCCCTTTTTGTTGGGACCCTTGTTTACCAAAGGAGCGGCCGGTATCCTACCGACGGGCAAGTTTAAGGGTAAAATGATCTTACTTGAATCACTTTGGGATCGTGAAGCTTTTCCATGGCAAGCCGATTGGTACCGTACGAAAGTAAAGGCAAACCTGGGCGAAAGTATGGATAATAACTTTAGAGTTTGGTTTACTGATCGTGCCCTGCATGGCGACATTTCGCTGGAAGACGATCCAACCGAAACCGTTAGCTACCTCGGCGTATTGCAACAAGCGCTTCTTGATATGAGCGCCTGGGTTGAAAAAGGAGTAGCTCCAGCGGCTAGTACCAATTACAAAATAGTCGACGGACAGGTAGTAATTCCAGCCGCTGCAAATGAACGACATGGAATACAACCTGTAGTCATGTTAAAAGCGAACGGCAGTAAGCGCGCCGAAGTGAAAGTTGGTCAAACGGTAACGTTTACGGCAATCGTGGACGTACCTACACACATGGGCAAGGTGGTAAAAGCTGCCTGGAACTTTGAAGGGTTACCTGAGGACTTCTTTCAAAAGGGCGGTGATTTCCATGGTTGGAATTTTGTAACGTCCGGAGTCTTTCCGATCACTGCCAAATGGAGTGCAATCAACAAAACAGGATCAAGTGTTAAAGTAACAACAACATACAAGTTTTCAAAACCCGGAACCTACTTCCCAACATTAAGAGTTGCGTCTCAGCGGCAAGGAAATACCAGTACGGTATTTACCCGTATTCAAAATCTGGACAGAGTAAGGGTGATAGTTAAATAAAACACAACATCAAGAATCGGACAGCGATGTGGATGAAAAGCTTGCGGTGACGAAGCCTTTCATTTTACCTACCCAGAACCTTTTTAGTTTACGCCGGGTCTCCAAAGGGACCCTGCGTTGCGTTTGCGTGTCGATTTGTACTAATCCGGCTGATATTTACGCCTGGTAAAATCATCTTGCGCAGGTTCCTCTGCAAGAGAACCTGCGGGGACAAAAAGATATTATATTAAAGGATTTAGTATTTTTGAATATAAAGCCATTGACCTTCTATTATTTCTCAATTTAAATGGATACAACTGAAGCCTTATTGATGATAAAAACCTTTATGGGTTCAGATCTTAAATCACAACTTAATGTATATAAGAATGATTATTTAGGGACGATAAACCCCAAAATACACGATGTTAAAAAACTATTCGAAGCTGCTCTTGAGGTAAAGCGTGTAAGTGCTCAAATAAATGAAGTTGTCCACGCGATAGGAATTATTAATTGTCTTGGATGTATTCTTGAAGAAGAAGAGTCAATTGAGCAGCTTTCTCTTGCCTCAGGTGCGGAAGGAGAAGGTTTCGATTTAATTACTAATAAAAGGATCGCAGAATTTAAGTTTGCCAGATGGCAAACTAATGCGGCAAATGGAATGAGAAAAAGACAAGTCTTTGCTGACTATGTAAGTCTTTTAATTTATCAGACTGATAAATTAAAAGAACTTTATGTTTATGACGCAAAAAAAATCAGGCTTTACTTTCAAAGTGACAGGGCAAGTTGGAAAAAGGTCTTATCCAAAAGTGGTGGTTTAGGTAAGAAACTGGAAGAATTTTTAATCAAAGAACAAATTGACGCAAACTCGTTAAGTGAAATTGTATCTATTGGTTCAATAAAGATCTTAGATATTGATGAAATACTTTGTGGTGAATTATAATCACTCGCTTATCTAAGGCACTATGAAAATCAGAAAGGATATCAATATTAGTGCAATAACTTCATATATAACCGCCAATTGGGGCAAACTGGCACATCTAAAAAGTATTAAATTAATCTTAAATACAAAAAAATGAAATCCATAATCTTAGCATTATTACCGTTGATGTGTTTTGCTCAAAATAAATCGAGTGAGTTTAAACGATTCAAAAAAGCATATGATTATTATTCTATTGGGTATGATTTATGGCACAAGCCTGGTGAGTTAAAGTCCGATGTTTTAGATTCCGCTTTATCTTACTTTAATAAGTCACTTAGTATTTATCCATTAGCAAATTCTTATTTGGAACGAGGGAAAATAGAAGGAATTAGACAAAAATATACAGCTGCTTTTGATGATTATACCGCTGCAATTAGAAACTGTGGAAAAGATTTTAAATTGAAAGGATCATGTTATTATAGTAGAGCTGAATTGAGGAATGATGTTCGTGATTTTAAAGCGGCAATAGACGATTGTAATCTGTCTATTAAATACGATCCATCAGGAGACGCTTTAAACTACAGTCTTATTGGAGAACTTGAATATGAATTGGGTGATTATTTAAATTCAATTTCATATTGCAATAAATGTATTACTAAGTATCCTGGAAATAATTATGCACCCTATTTATACAGAGGATTGTCCGAAATAAAAATCGGGCAGAAGCAGGATGGTTGCAAAGACTTACAATTATCAGGAACACTCCCCGGAGCTAACGACTGGGTAAATCAAATGGTCAACTCAAATTGTAATTAAACTGTGAAAGCGCTTTTTCGTCTCCGCAGGATCCAACTAAACCTCGCTGTTGCGTATGCTTGTTGATTTATATTTATTCGGCAGATATCCAGAGCGCTTAACATAACCCTCCGCAGGTTCCTCTGCGAGAGAACCTGCGGGGATAAAATTATCCGCCTATATTTAAGAAGATTCCCAAAAGTAGTTCATAATGCTACTACTTTCTCCCTCCTTATAATTATCTTCGGTGGACAAAATAAAATATATGGCACCATTCAATGGGATTCAAGTTTATGAAATTTTAGAAAATGGCAATCTACTTAATGGAATTTATACAAATACAAAATTACTATCGAATAATGATAAAGATGATTCTAAAGATTATCATATAGATAGTGAAATTGCGATAAAAGATTTATATGATAGTAAAGGCGTTGAAGGGCTTTATGTTTGCAGGTATATTGAATCAAATAATGGCTTAGTAACACGTTGCGAATTAAAAATTTCGAAATATAATGGGGTATATGAATTTACATGGAGTAACGGAAATGGACAAAGTTGGACAGGCTTAGGTTTAATGGCCGGCACTACGCATATTGCGGTTTCTTATGACGAGGCCTATTACTCCCCCGCTGTCCGATTTCTCTGACTTCGGATACCATTTGCTTGTAGTCTCTGACTACAAATCACGATGCCCGAAGATTGAATCTACATGACAGGGGCTATTTGATTTCTTGCTAAGGTGTACTTTATAAATCATCCTTTGCTTTTGCTCTAATTATGTCGCCATTAATTTTGTCAAAATAAGACAAGATAACGAAAGCATTTGAATGATCGCCTTTGATTGATAATTGAATACTGCCTTTGTCGGTTTCGTAGGTCGTAACATATTTGCAAGCGTCAAGACGAACTTGTATCAGTTTAGAGCCGTCGTCTTCTGGCTCGTAAGACGAAAATTTTTCGATACTTTCAGAAGGTTGTCCATATTTTTCAGTGAGAAGCTCTTTTAGAGTGAAATAATTTGATGAAAGCAAAGACCAACTTTCTTGTGCTGGAAAAATCACGGTTATTTTACTCACTAAATCTTTTCCTTTTAGTGTAGCTACTCCAATGGTACAACCCTTGTAAGACGCAAAATCACCTTTAAGTATCGCAACTCCGTCTTCTGTTCCTGTTTGAGTAAAACCATTTTGCTTCATCTTTAAAACATATTCACTGAGTTTTCCGTCAATAGAAACTCCTTTAAAAGAAAGATGGACAGATGAATCTGTTTTCACTTGAGTCTGAGCAAACGAAACTATTGTCGTTAATACTGCGATTAGTGTTATTGTTATTTTCTTCATGTATTTTTTTATTTGTTCATTCATCGAAAGTACATCGTTTGTAAAGATAAAAAACATCTCAATATATTGGTTTCTTCAACCGCCGTCCATAGTTTCCAAACTACGGACGATTATGCCAGGAGACTGTGTCTCGATCACATCGCATGGCAGGAATGGAAAAACTATTCAGCCTAACGAAAAATAAATGAGACATTTACATCATGTTTGATAATGCTGATTTATTTTGGAAAAATTTTCGATTTCGTCTCCGCAGGGTCTCCAACGGGACCCTGCGGTGGAGTACTTTTCCATTTGTACTTATCCGGCTGATATCCACACCTGCTAACATCACCCTCCGCAGGTTCCTCTGCGAGAGAACCTGCGTGGACAAAGGAAAGAAATATTACGGAAGAAGACCCTGATAGTTGGCTGAATGAATAAGCTGTGTCTTATTTTGGATACGAAAGTGTAAACCCAAACCAGGATTAATCAGTAAAAAGTGTCAACTTTTTTCATTGGTGTCAACATGTCCATAAATTATCTGAAAAACTCATTTTCATGTAGGTTGATTATCAGATGATTAGCGAAGCGTGATGATTTCTTAAAAATGGATAGTGCTGATAATGAGCGTGTTCACAATATCACAGGTGTGAAAAAATGTGAACACCAAATTTAAGTCACTGATAATGAGCGTGTTTCACAATGTACCGGGTGTTCCGAGTGAAAAAATGGAACGCTGGAACGGCGTCCCACTAAAACATGGCCTTTCAACTTTTATTTAATATTACTATCTATATATCATGGCGACAATGAAATTACAGGTTCCTGACGCACTGGAAAAAGAGCACGATGAAACTGTCCGGTTAATTGCTGCCAAGTTATACGAATCAGGCAAGTTAACTTTAGGGCAGGCTGCAGAGATGTGCAATATGCCTAAATGGGATTTTGCAGAGATACTGGTCAATTACGGTGTTCATTATTTTGATTTGAGCGCAACAGCAGATTTAGATGAGTACAGGAAGTCTGCAGAAAAATAAGATTGTAATAACGGATACCAGCTGTTTTATATTGCTGGTTATCGCGCCAACTGGCCCAGCAGTTCATTAACGATGCCCGCGAATAAAGCAGCCTAATCCTCAAACAAACATATTTCGACGCTTTCTTCTTTCACAACATTTATAATAATTGCCGTTTCAATGGCCCTGGCAGCGCATTGCGCCCGCAATATCCGGTCGCAATCCTCCAGGTCGAAATTAAAGGTATAAGCTGGCATACGGGTGTGAAGGATCTTCAGCACCCTGCCTGCCAGCTTTTTGTTGGTTACATTGGTTTTAAATATCTCTACCATGGCTTGGATTGAATGGATGGAAGGGGGATAATTAGTTGATGGCGTTAGATTGACCCAATTTAATTTTCCTCCTGGTGCCTCACCTCGCCATCGCCATACTGCTTAATATCCTTCAATATACCACTACCCCAATAATGGATATTGCCCTGGCCATAGTTGCTGATGGTTAGCGTTTCATCGGCAAACAAATCGATATTGCCCTGCGAATAATTTTTAAGGATAACATTTTTGGCGATCATTTCGCGGGCGTTTAAGTTGCCCTCCGATTTTGCATTGATCTCCAATATATTGCAGTCGCCTTTTATTTGCACATTGCCCACGCAGGCGGTTATTAACTTAACGGATGCCGCATCAACATCCAGGGTGCTGGTGCTTTTATCGCTATGGATCTTGATTTCAACCGGTTCACCCGACCTCAGGGTATTGGCACAAACCAGTGTGCCTTTTTCGCTGGCATTGTACAAGTTATATAACTGGCGGTAGTAAACCTTAACTTTTAACGAGGTAAATTCGGGGACGCGCCACTTGCCTTCCGTATTTACATATAGTGTGCGCCCCGAGTTCTCAATGTCGATATATTCCTGCAGGTTTTCATCGGTTTCGATGATCACTTTTTCTTCATTGGCCTGGTAAAGTTCAACCAAACCGCCCAGGCTGATGTGCAATCTTATATATGAATTCACACTTATTTCTTTGGAAACAATGTTTCCATCTCCTTTAACTTTTGTCATTTGTCTTAATTTTTTAAAGTTCATTTATAAATTTTAAGTAGATCGCCTGTAACTTACAGCATGCATTTGAGTTTAATTATTACAGGCGATTTCATAAGACAAAATTCAGTTAAAACATCGCCTGCAAGTTACAGCAAACGGAGCAAAAGTTATATAATCGGGAGCAATGTCATTCGAGATAAAAAATAAGGCTGATAATCGGATCATCCATGCCAATGATGTATCGGGCGAGGACTTTAACAGCCCTAAGCTGGTTGAAAGCATCATCGACCTGAACCTCCCCTTTGCCGATGCAAAAATGCAGCAATGGTATTTCGATGGTATCAGGCTGGGTTATTCTAACTGGCACTATAACAAACTGGTGGAAATGGAATGGAAAGGCAACCTGGACATGGTGACCCTTTATTTTAACATGCAGGGTACAACCATTATCAATAACAAAAATTCCGAAAAACCTTTCGAACTGGGTAAATACCAGCATAACCTGTTTTACTCGCAGACCGGCGAGGGCCTGTTAAAAAATGAGGACCTGCACGTGAATACCTTTATGGTGCAATTTACCAAAGATGCTTTTTTGCGCGTGACACAGGACGCCAACGATGTGCTGAAACGCTTTGGTGATAATGTCATCGCCGGAAAAACAATAGCGCTGAGCAACAACAGCCTGTTTATGGATATCAATATGTTGAATGCCATTGGCGCCATTGTGAACTGCAAATACCAGCAGGATTTAAAAAAGATGTTCCTGCTATCCAAGAGCATCGAACTGCTGGTTTTACAGGCCGAAGCTTATAACAACGCTCAAACGCCCGGACCGAAATATCTTAAAACGGAGTATGATAAGGAGCGCATTATTTACGCCCGGGAATACCTCATTAAACACCTGGATATGCCCCCCAGCCTGACTGACCTTGCAAAGGTGGCGGGTATTAACGAATACAAACTAAAAAAAGGCTTTAAAGAAACCTTTGGAAATACCGTCTTCGGCTACCTGGCCGATACCCGCCTGGAACTGGCCAAAAACGATTTGTTGGATAAGAAAAAGTCGGTGAGCGAGATCGCTTTTGAACTGGGTTATTCCTCGGTACAGCATTTCAGCAATGCCTTTAAAAAGAAATTTAGTATGTCGCCGGGAAAGGTGGGTCGCTGATCTGTTTTTCAATTGATGCGCCCGCAACGGGCGGATTGACACAATTCTGCCAATTGCTTTATTCCTAACCGCTAACAAACCGTGCGTCTCATTTAACTGCGACAATGATTTGCCGCGAGGCCATTCTTTTCCGCCTTTATTTATCCTACCTTTATCGTAACGTTAAGCATGTCACGCAAAAAACCCAATTCAGCTGCCGCTAAAAAAAAGGATCCCGGAACACCTGCAGGGGCGAAGGATTTGATGTGGACAAACAACGAGTTCGGGCAAAGCGATAACCGGTTCCGGTTCCTGGCAGATGCTATTCCGCATAAAGTGTGGACCTCTGGTCCCGATGGCAACGCCAGCTATTACAACCAGGGCTGGTACGACTATGTAGGCGCTCAGAGCTTTTCGGAACTTAGAAGAGATATTTGGGATATCCTGCACTCCGACGACAGGAAAATAGCAGAAGAGTGCTACAATAATGCCTTGCAAACCGGCAAAGGCGCCGAACTGGAACACCGTTTCAGGCGGCACGACGGGCTTTATCGCTGGCACCTTACCAGTTTTAGCCCCCACCGCAACGAAAAAGGCGAAATTGTTGCCTGGGTGGGCACCAGTAGCGATATTGATGAGCAAAAACGCTCGCGACAGGCATTACAACAAAGCGAAGCCCATTTTAAGGCGCTCACCTTCCACAATTCGCTTCCGATATGGCAAATGGATGGTAACGGTCAGATGGTTTTTGTAAACGATGCCTGGCGCTCATGGTCGGGGTTTAATATTGAGCAGGCAAACACGGGCGACCCGGTTACCAGGATTCACCCCGACGACCGGGAAAAAGTGACTTCGGAATTTCGCAGCCTGTTTGAACAGAGGCTGCCGATGCGGCTAAAATTCAGGTATAAAAATGCCGAAAAAGACGATTACCGCTGGATATTGGACAACGCACACCCCGTTTTTAATCCCAATTTTGATGGCTACATCGGCACCATGACCGATATTCACGAGCAGGAACAGGCAAGGCTGACCATTCAGCAGCTGATGAAAAAGAAAGATGATTTTTTGGCGATTGCCAGTCATGAATTGAAAACACCCATCACCAGTATGAAGGCCTCGCTGCAAATACTGGATAAGATCAATTCGGGGAAATATAATCCCGAAAAAAGCAGTTCATTTATCAATATGGCCAACAAGCAGGTAGATAAACTGATGGCTATTGTAAGTGACCTGCTCGATGTAAGCAAAATACAGTCCGGCAAAATGCTGCTGAATAAAACCACCTATGCCTTTGACGAGTCGCTTACTGAATGTGTAACCGAAATGATGCTGCATGGATCGATGCATGAAATTTCCCTGGAGTGTGATGGGCCGGTAATGGTGAATGCCGACAAACTCAGGATTGAACAGGTGATCACCAATTTGCTCTCTAACGCTATAAAATACTCTCCCGGCAAAACAGCCATCGGGGTGAAAATTACAAAAAGCAACAACGAGTTAAAATGCCTGGTACGCGACCATGGCATCGGCATCCCGCCCGAACAACAACCATTTATTTTCGACAGGTTTTACAGGGTCGACGACTCGTCCTCCAATTTCCCGGGCTTAGGCCTGGGGCTTTATATCTCCTCCCAGATCATTGAAAAGCACAACGGCAAAATAGGCCTTGATAGCGAAGCCGAGAAAGGATCTACGTTTTGGTTTACATTGCCGTTAAGCAGTTGAACCAATCAGCGTAATCAATCCAAAATCAGTGCAATCCCCAAAAATAAAAAAAGCCGCCTGCATTAACAGGCGGCTTTCGATATATGTTGAACTTTTGCAAAAGTTAAGCTTAGATGCCAACCATATCTTCGGCGGTTTCGGCAGGGAAGTTAATTTTCTTTTCAGTGAAATGAACGGCAGAGAAGTTAAAGCTATTAACGCTTGCTCCATAGTTACGGCTAAGGTAGTACTGGTTTGCTGAACCGCTAAGATCTGCTTTGGCATGGTCGCTTACCGAAACATTCGCGCTAAAAGCATCCATGTTTAAATTAGCCGATGCATTGTCATGCAGGTCAACGTTAAATTCAATTTTCGAGATATTTCCGAAAGATTTTATTTCAGCATTGTCATAAGCAGAAACTGAACGGAGGTCGTTAGCGCTAACCCAAACTACCAATTTTTCAGCGCCGTACGATGCAATGTTCAACACACCGTTTTTAGTCTGAACCAGGGCACTCTCAGAATAATATTTGTTATACACTTTCACAACATCTGTTGTTGCATCAGAAATATAAAGGGTAACATTACCCCGAACTTCGATTTTATTGATGTTGTTGATGTCGGTTAAAGTGGTAGTAGCTGCATTATTTACGGTGGCAGCATAAGTTAAATTTGTTAATCCAATTACTGCAATTATAACTGTGATTATGGATAAGATTATCTTTTTCATGATATTTACTATTTTGATTGTCAACTAATTGTATTTCTATAATTTTTAAATACAACAATAAGACGTGTCTATTTTTAAAACGTTACAATAATATTTTAACTATTCGATGAACGCCTTATTTTCATCGGCAAAGGTGGGGTTTTTGTCGGCGAAAATATTCACAATAGTGTAATAATAACACTAAGTAGTCATTTTTTGAAAAACAGAATAAAATTTTGTTTAAAGCCTAAAGCCCATCTAAAAAGTATGCTAAAACGTTTATTCCGGAATGTAAATATACTGGCATGATAAGGATGAGAGATTATATTTGGAGCAGCCGCTAAAGCATTTTAAGACTACTAATGAAATACACCGCGCAGATGCGGCGCGGAAACTTTAAAACTTACGAAGTTTTAAAAACTTCGTAAGTTTGGAGGTAGAACATTTTGGGAAACCCGGGCAGCCCTTTCACCCTATTACAATCTTGTCCCCGGCAAATTTTATTTTCCCCGCATCCAGCAGCAGCCTGATGGCGTCGATCTTTTCTTTTTCACTGCCGATATTAGTAGAGGTTACCAGCGAGGCCAGGTCGAGCGGCGATATACTTAGTAACTGTATCACCTCGTTAGTGATATCATCGAAAATTTCAGACGCCTGTTTCTGGCGTTTTTCATCAAGGCATATATCGCAAATACCACATTTATCGGCGTTTTGCTCATCGAAATAGGCTAACAGCATCTGGCTGCGGCATTTTTTATGGGCAGCATAGGCAAAAACGGCCTCCATTTTATTCCTGGCGTTGGCTTTACGTTCGTCAATGGCCTTTTTATTAATATAAAGCGCATTTATTTGCTGCCGCGGCTTTAACCAGGTAACCTGTGGCATATCCGTTTGCTGCTGGTAGGTTAAAATTTTAAACTCCTGCAATTGCTTTAAACCGTTTATTACCTGCTGTACGTTCATATTGGTACGTTTGGCCAGGTCGAACTCCCTTAACCTCACATAGTTTTCGAATGACCCGCCGTACGACCGGAGCAACGTTTTTATAAAAGGGTCCCAGCCGGGGTTTTGTATTTGGAAGTTGTACAGTTCCTCGTTCATCACCTCAAACTTAAACCGCGAGGGCAAAAAAACACTTTCGTTAAAGGACAGGTATTCATCCTGCTCCAAAAACTTCAGTGCATTTATGGTTTTTACCGGGTCGAGTTTAAAGCGGCTGCAAAAATCGCCAATGTCAAGGTCAAAGCTCAGGCCTTCGCCCGCCTCGTACGCAAGGTGATAATAACTCGCCAGGGAATTGTAAACCTGCTTTATTTCGGCAACGGATGGGAAATTAAGCTCGAACTTTTTTTCCTGTTTTAGCCTGTCGGTATAGTTATATAACATAACTGCATAGGCCTTATGGTCATCGCGCCCTCCCCTGCCCGCTTCCTGGTAGTAAGCTTCCAGGCTTTCGGGTGGTTCTTTGTGGATCACAAACCGCACATCCGGTTTATCAATGCCCATTCCAAAGGCGTTTGTCGCCACAATTATCCGCGTGCGGTTATATTTCCAGTTCTCCTGCTTCTGCGACCGCACACCAGCCTCGAGGCCTGCATGATAAAAATCGGCTTTAAAACCGTTTTCATTGTAAAACTTGGCTATCTCGGCAGTCTCTTTCCGGCTGCGCACATAAACAATGCCGCTACCCTTCACACCACGGGCAATGTCCAGCAGTTTGCGCTGTTTGTTTTCCTCGTTCTGCACCACGTAGCTAATGCTTTTGCGCTCAAAGCTTTTACTGAAAACAGCTGGGTGTTTAAACTTTAATTTTTGCTGAATATCTTCCCGTACTTCGGAAGTCGCGGTAGCGGTGAGCGCCAGCACCGGCACGTCGGGGTGTATGTCCCTCAGATCGGCAATATGAAGGTAAGGCGGCCTGAAATCATAACCCCATTGCGAGATACAATGCGCTTCGTCTACCGCTATCAAATTAACCTGCATATACCTGATACGTTCGCGAACCAGTTCGGACAGTAAACGCTCCGGCGAGAGATACAAAAATTTGACGCCGCCATAAATACAATTATCAAGCGCTATATCTATCTCGCGCTTGCTCATACCCGATACGATAGAAACGGCTTCGATCCCTTTTTCAACCAAATTTTCCACCTGGTCTTTCATCAGCGCAATAAGCGGCGACACAACAATACATATCCCCTCCTTCACCAATGCCGGCACCTGGAAACAAACGGACTTGCCGCCACCGGTTGGCAGCAACGCAAGCGTATCGTTACCCAACAAAACAGATTTAATGATCTCCTCCTGCATCGGGCGGAAGTTATCATGATTCCAATAGTGTTTGAGTAGCTCGTGTATAGTCATGGATGATTTCGGATGTCGGATTTACGCCCCGATAGCTACCGCGATCGGATTTTCAGTAATGTGGGTTATTTTCTTCGCTTATTGCAGAAATTTTTTAAATTAAAGATTGCCCGATAAAGATAATTTCGAAATCGAAATCCGAAATTAATACGCTATAAATAATTATTAGTAAATTTGTTAAAAGCGGGATTGATCATGCAAACAACACAAATTCGCCAGAAACTTCATCAATATATCGACAATAGTGACGAAAAACTATTAAAGTTGATGTTTGCCCTGGCAAATGAATACAATGAAGATGACGATTTTGAATACGAATTTACCGCCGACGACATCAGGGAGTTTGACGACCGTAGAGAAAAACGTTTAAGCGGCGAGACTAAAACCTATAGCTGGCCAGAGGCGAAAGATATTATCACAGGAAAAAAATCAATTTAGTGCTTTATCTATCCCACCAAAAGCGAAAACGACAACCAATGTAAATGGTCGGAATCCCCGCCCATCAAACATCCCAACCCTAAATCCTATTTTATTTCTAAATTCGCAGCCGAAAAGATCAATTGATGAAAAGGATTTCAAGCACGTTCATATTTCTATTACTCGCCATAACCATTCATGCCCAAAAGTGGAATGTAGAAACCCCTTCAGGCCCTCAAAAAAAAGCAACCATCACTACCGACGAAGGCACATGGATGGACCTCGATGTTAGTCCGGATGGCAAAACAATTGTGTTCGATCTGTTAGGTGATATATATAGTTTACCGGCTATCGGCGGTAAGGCAACACTGCTTGCCGGCGGCAAAGCCTGGGAAATACAACCCCGGTTCAGCCCTGATGGCAAACAAATTTCTTATACCAGCGATAAAGACGGCGGCGACAATATCTGGATAATGAACAGCGACGGCAGCGAGAAACATGCCGTTACCAAAGAAAACTTCCGGCTGCTAAACAATGCTTCGTGGGCGCCCGACGGACAATTTCTTGTGGCCCGCAAGCATTTTACCGGCACCCGTTCGCTTGGCGCCGGCGAAATGTGGCTCTATCATAAAAGCGGCGGCGAGGGCATCCAGCTTACCAAACGCAAAAACGACCAGCAGGATGCCGGCGAACCCATCGTTTCGCCCGATGGCAAATTTATTTATTGGAGCGAGGATGTTACCCCCGGCCCATATTTCCAATACAATAAAGACCCTAACCTGGGGATTTACGCCATAAAAAGATTAAACCGTAAAACCGGCACGATTGAAACCGTAACAGGGGGCAGTGGCGGCGCTTGCAGGCCGCAAATATCGCCAGATGGAAAGTTGCTTGCTTTTGTCAAACGGGTCCGGCTAAAGTCGGTATTGTACCTTCACGATTTGGGGACCGGCGAAGAATGGCCGGTTTATGATGATCTATCGCACGACCAGCAGGAAACCTGGGCCGTTTTTGGCGTTTACCCCAATTTTGGGTGGACACCTGACAGTAAGAACATCATTATTTACGCAAAAGGAAAAATATGGAATATCGACACCGGCACGCTTAATGCCACGCAGATACCTTTCGAAGTAACATCGCAGCAAACCATAACAGAAGCTTTGCATTACCAGCAAAAGGTTTTCCAGGAAGATTTCCCTGTAAAAATGATCAGGCATTTGACTACATCGCCCGACGGTAAAATGGTGGCTTTTAACGCTGCCGGCTATATCTACCTCAAAAGCCTGCCCGATGGCAAACCCTTCCGCATAACTTTCACTAATGATTTTGAATACGAACCGGCTTTTAGTCCCGATGGTAAATCATTGGTGTATGTTGACTGGAGCGACGGTTTGAAGGGTTCTGTCAATAAAATCGACCTGCTTACCTGCGCAATAACCCGGCTCACGCCCGAAAAAGGCTTTTACTATTCGCCAAAATTTGATAATAAAGGCGACAAGGTGGTTTACCGCAAAGGCGAAGGGAACGAAACATTGGGCTTTGCTTTTGGGAAAGATCCCGGTATTTATATCGTTCCGGCAAGCGGCGGCACGCCAAAAATGATTATCGATAATGGCATCTATCCCCAATTTTCGACCGACGACTCGAAAATATATTACCAAAGTATGGAAGGCGAGCAAAAAGCCTTCAAAATGATGGATACCACCGGCGCCAACCGGCAAACGCTTTATACCTCTAAATACACCACACAATTTAACCCAAGCCCCGATGGTAAATGGATGGCCTTTACCGAGCTGTACAATTGTTATATAACACCGATGGTTTACACCGGCGGTGCGCAGGACCTATCGGCCGCCAACAAGGCTATACCCTTAAATAAACTTACCCGCGACGCTGGTACCTACCTGCACTGGAGCAAAGACAGCCAGAAACTGATGTGGACATTGGGCCCGAAATATTTTGTAAGAGATATTAAAACTGCCGCGCCTTTTGCCGACGGCGCTGATAAAACCCCTATTGTTGATACTGTTGGTACAGATATCGGCCTGACTTTGAAAACTGATGTGCCCGATGGCAGGATAGCGCTGAAAAATGTCCGCATCATTACCATGAAAGGCGATGAGGTGATTGAAAATGGGACGATCATCATCGATAAAAATAAAATAGCGGCCATTGGAAAAGCCGCCGAAGTGCAAATTCCGGATGACGCCAAAATTTACGACCTGGCCGGAAAAACCATTATGCCCGGCATAGTAGATGTACACGCGCATTTACATACCAGTCCTGATGGTATTTCGCCGCAGCAGGACTGGAATTACTATGCCAACCTGGCCTATGGCGTAACCACTGCACACGATCCTTCCAGCAATACCGAAATGGTTTTCAGCCAGGCGGAGATGTTAAAGGCAGGGAATATGGTTGGCCCCAGGGTTTACTCAACTGGCACCATATTGTACGGGGCCGATGGCGATTTTAAAGCGGTTATCAATAATATCGATGATGCTCGTTCCAATTTGCGCAGGCTAAAGGCGGTGGGCGCTTTTTCAGTTAAAAGCTATAACCAGCCACGGCGCGAACAACGCCAGCAAATTATAGAAGCAGCCCGCGAATTACAGATGGAAGTAGTGCCCGAAGGCGGTTCTACGTTTTTCACCAATATGAACATGATACTGGATGGCCATACCGGCATTGAGCACAATATTCCCGTTTGGCCGGTTTATAAAGATGTAAAAACGCTGTGGAACGATAGCAAATCGGGCTATACCCCCACCCTTATAGTTTGCTATGGCACCCAATGGGGCGAGAATTTTTGGTACGATAGAACCGAGGTTTGGAAAAACGACCGGCTGTTGAATTTTACCCCGCAATCCATCATCGACGCCCGCTCGCGACGCCGCACCACTTCGGAGTACGGCGACTATGGCCATATCGAGGTTTCCAAATATGTAAAACAAATTGCCGATGGAGGAACAAAGGTTAATTTAGGCTCGCACGGGCAAATACAGGGCATTGGGGCGCATTGGGAGCTATGGATGCTGGTACAGGGTGGCATGACACCTATGCAGGCCCTGCGCTGCGCTACAATGAATGGGGCCTCCTACCTGGGCATGGATAAAGAGATCGGTTCGCTGGAGACCGGCAAACTGGCCGACCTGGTAATCATGAATGAAAACCCGCTTGACAATATCCGCAACAGCAACACCATAAAATATGTAATGGTAAACGGCCGGTTGTATGATGCAGAATCCATGAACGAAATAGGTAACCGCGAAAAACCACGTCTCCGCTTTTGGTGGCAGCAAAACCATGGCGAAATGAGCAACCAGCCTGTTGGGAACATCGAAACTTATTTGTTTAACACCCAGGATGGCGACTGAGAAACTGCTCAGGCGAGTGGTATTCGTTTTCGGTCTTTCCGACTTCCGGACTTCCCGACTACTCCCCCACCAACCACTTATAAAATCCCGGAAAATCCCCGTTCCATTGTTTTTCATTGTGGCTGGCGCCTTTAACAATAACCACGGGCGTTTTTGCTTCGTTTTTACCATTTTTGCGGATAATATCTACCATCTTTTGCATATCGGCAACCATGGTTTCTCCTTCTGCATCGCCGCAAACAAAGTAGAATCTTGAATAAGCAGGCAATTGCTGTTGCTGTGCCAACTGGTAAATTGGGGGAGCTATCCAGAACGCCGGCGAAAATATCCCTGCATTTCCAAATATTTTAGGGTATCGGAGTACCGCGTACATAGAAATTAAGCCCCCCATGGAACTGCCGGCTGTGGTGGTATGCCGGGCGTCACTTAGTGTACGGTAACTGCTGTCAATATACGGTTTTAAGGTTTTTGCCAGGAAATCTACATAATCAGCTCCCCTGCCTTTACCATATTTAGAGTCATAGGGGTCATATTCTGTGATCCGGTAATCGCCGCCGTGATCAATGCCTACTACTATACTTTCTTCTTTATCGGGAAATGTGTCCAGTATTTCATCAATGCCCCATTCGCCATAACCGGATGTGTAGGCGTCGAACAGGTTTTGCCCGTCGTGCATATAGATCACAGGGTATTTCTTTGTGGATGACTGGTAACCTGCCGGCAGGTATATCCACACCCGGCGCTGCCTGCCCAGTTGCGGCATGTCAAATTTTTCGCTGATGATATGTACCTGCGGGCTGGCCGTATGCTTCTTTTCAGCAACAGCAAAATTATCCTGCCAGCCGGCAACGTTCAGTGTTACAGTTGTATCGTTATTGATATCGAGTGTGCGGTTGTTAACTGGTTTTCCCGATGCCGTGCATTCCACTTTTTCCCAGCTTCCTTTAGTCACTTTAAATTCGTAACTGCCTTTTGGCAACCGGGCGGTAAGGCTGTACGATGCCGGGCCGTCGGGGTGCAACTCCCAGGCTGTATCGGCCGGGTTCCAGCCGTTAAAATTGCCGGCCAAAAACAAGTGTACTTTTGACACAATGAACGGTGCGATTTCACCTGTTTTAAATACAATTTTTTCCTGTCCGATTGACAAAAAATTTTGGCCAAAAAGCAAAAACGCGCAGAAAAATATTTTTTTCGTCATTATAAAATGTATAAATAACAGTTATTTCTCCGGGAACGTTCCCGGAAACGGGTTTATTAAAAGTAAAATTACCATTTGTGTATTTTTTACACCATTTTTTAAAAAAAGCATCATAATCAGTTAATTCAAAGCACTTTTTATAACAATTTCTTAAAATAAAATGCATTGTTTTTTGTTACTTTATAGTTAAATAACGACCTGCAAACTCGCTCAAAATTATCTTTTATATAAAATTTGCATTTATTAAACCTTAGTGTAAATTAGTCACATGCTGTTTCAGCAAAAATAACAAACCAATTGTATCAGGCTCAAAAAGCCTTAATTTAATTTACAAAATAAAAAGTATATGAGAAAAAACTACTCAAAAAAGTATGTACTTCTGTGTGCGTTTCTAATGATGTCGGTTATGGCATTTGCACAAACAGGCGGTATAAAAGGGACGGTTGTTGACGACACAAATCAACCGCTGCCGGGGGCTGCTGTCAGTATTGAAGGCACCACTATTGGTTCCAGTGTCGATGTAAACGGCGGTTTTTCCATTGCACACCTTAAACCAGGCACCTACACACTTGTTGCGAAATTTTTAGGTTATATCGATCTGAAGAAAACCGTGACCGTGGAGAATTCCGTAGTTATTGTGAATTTCGGTTTACAATCTACAAACGCAAGTCTGAACGAAGTGGTAGTTATTGGTTACGGTACTGAAAAGAAAAAGGATCTTACCGGATCTATCGCTACGGTTACCGAAAAAGATTTTAATACAGGTGACGTTACAACACCTGAACAATTGATCCAGGGTAAAGTAGCCGGGGTTTCTATTATCTCAAATAGCGGTGCGCCCGGGGCCGGCAGCACGATCCTTATACGTGGCGGCGCTTCTTTACAGGGAAGCAATCAACCGCTTATTGTAATAGACGGCGTGCCCTTAAGTAACAACGGCATTGCAGGCGCTGCCAACCCGCTCGACCTCATCAATCCTGATGACATTGCGTCGTTCTCCATATTAAAAGACGCGTCTGCGGCAGCCATTTATGGTAACAGGGCATCTAACGGCGTAGTTATTATCACCACAAAAAAGGGTAAATCCGGCAAACCGGTTATAAACTTCAATACGCAATTGTCCGTTGGGAAGTTAACAAAAGAAGCCCCGGTACTTTCGGCAGCCCAATATCGCACTTATATTACTCAAATATCCCCTGATACCTCTTTCACCAATCAGTTACACAGCTACAATACCGACTGGCAGAAAGAAATCTATCAAACTGCTATAAGCAATACCGATAATATTAGCATCTCCGGCACAACAGGAAAACTCCCTTACCGTGTTTCCGTTGGTTATACTGATGAAAACGGTATATTAAAAACAAGTTCTTTAGATCGTTATACAAGTAATATCAATTTAAGCCCGAGTTTATTTACTGATCACTTAAAAATCAATTTTAATTTTTTAGGGTCTTATGTAAAGCAACGATTTGCTAACCAGGGCGCCATTGGTTCCGCAGCCAGCATGAACCCAACAGACCCGGTTTACTCGGGCAACGACTTTTATGGCGGTTTTTACGAAACCTTAGCCCCCACCGCTGGTCACCCGGAAACTGTAAACACACTTGCAACCAGGAATCCCCTTGGTTTGTTGGATGAAGAAAATAACAGGAGTAATGTTTACAGGGCGATCACCAGTTTGGCTTTAGATTATAAATTCCATTTCTTTCCCGACCTGCATGCTAACGTAAATATAGACTATGACGGGTCAAACGGATCGGGATTTGATGATTTCCTTCCAACTGCTGCTTCACAACAGCCTGGTACTGCCGACGCAAACGGCGTTACACAATTCGGGTCAAATCATAACTATAAGACTACACAAGGTAACAGCACTATAGAAGGGTATTTTAGCTATGCGCATGACTTTAAATCAATTAAAAGCCATGTCGACGCTGTTTTAGGTTACTCAACCCAAACCTATTCGCAGACAATGTTTAATTATGCAACCTATTTTTCCAACGGGGAACAATACCCTGGCACAACGCCTAATTATCCTTTTGATTTACAAAAAAGCGAATTGGCATCGGTTTACGGCAGATTAAATTATTCTTATGATAGTAAATATCTTATTACCGGTACTTTAAGGCAGGATGTTTCTACAAGGTTTGCCCCCGGTATCCGTACGGGTTATTTCCCGTCAGTAGCCGGCGCGTGGGTTATCAGTAACGAAGATTTTCTGAAAGGAAATACCGTTTTATCAAACCTTAAACTCCGCCTTGAATATGGTGTTACAGGTAACCAGGATGGCATTGGCAACTATGATTATTTGTCCGACTATTCGTTAGGTAACCCTTCCGCACAATATGCATTTGGCAGTACTTATTATGAAATGTATCGCCCGGGCGCTTTTTATCCTGGCCGCACATGGGAATCAACAGCTACTACTAACCTTGCGTTTGATTTCGGCTTCCTGAATGACCGTATTACTGGCAGTTTGGATTTGTATTACCGTAAAACAAAAAACCTGCTGGCTACAACAAATGAACCTGAAGGCACCAACTTTAGCAATACCATTGTTGCCAACGTTGGCGACATGCAAGATAAAGGCGCGGAGTTGAGCATTAACGCTAAACTAATTAATACTAAAGATATAGCATGGAGCGCCGGTGTAAATGCCACGTTAAACAGGAATAAAATAACCAGTTTAACTGCAGTGCCTAATCCTAATTTTCCCGGCTTGCCACAGGGCGGCATTGCCGGCGGTTTAGGTAATAATATACAAATAGACCAGGTAGGATACGCCAAAAATTCTTTTTTTGTTTATCAGCAGGTATATGATGCCAACGGAAAGCCGCTCAACGGCGTATATGTTGACAAGAACGGCGACGGTATAATCAACAGTTCAGATCTATCGGTAGTCCACAGCCCCGATCCCCAGGAATATTTTGGTATTAATTCGGATTTAAGGGTTAAACAATGGAGTGCGGGCTTTTCGGCGCGGGCCAGTTTAGGCAATTATGCCTATAACAACGTGGCTTCGAGCACAGGTTTTTCAAGTAATTTTTTGAGCCCTAACGGCATCGTTAACGGTTCATCAAATGTACTGCAAACAAACTTCACTAACCCCGCATACTTATCTGATTACTATATTCAAAACGCTTCATTCTTTAGAATGGACAATATTCATATAGGTTATAATTTCGGTAAAGTGTTTAAAAATACCGGCGACTTAAAGATTAGCGGGAACGTTCAGAACGTGTTTATCATCACCAAATATACCGGTGTAGATCCCGAAATAACTAACGGTATCGATAACAACCTTTATCCGCGGCCACGTACTTATGTATTGGGCTTAAATCTTAGTTTATAAAATTTGTAATTAGATTTGTAATAATAAATTTAACATGAAAAGAATTTCAATAAAAATAATGTTAACGGCAGGCTTATTAGCCTTTAGCATAACATCGTGCAAAAAAAACCTGATCCTTACCCCTAATGACCAGGTTACCCAGCAGCAAGTGTTCAGCAACCCTGCATCCATTACACAAGCAATGGCCAAGGTTTACGGAAGTTTTGCACTTACAGGTAACGATGGCGGCTCCGGTGCACCTGATATAGCGGGTATTGACGAAGGAGCTTCAGATTTTTTCCGTCAACTTTGGTTGACGCAGGATTTAAGTACCGATGAGGCTGTTTACACTTACAACGATGCCGGGGTTCAGGATATGCATAATATGGTGTGGGGAGAAACTAACCAGGTTTTACAGGGTTTGTATGACCGTTCCCTGTACCAAATCACTTTAGTCAATAACTTTCTGCAGCAAACAACCCCTGCCCTATTAGCCAGCCGTGGTATTACCGGCAACGATGCAACCACTATTGGGTATTACAGGGCCGAAGCCCGTTTTTTACGCGCTTACCAATACTGGGTTTTGATGGATGTTTTTGGTAACCCGCCATTTGTAACCGAAAATACAGTTTTAGGTTCAGGCCTGCCTCCACGAATTGCACGCGCAGATCTTTATGCTTATGTTGTAAGCGAACTTAAAGCTATCGATCCATTATTGGTTAAACCGATGCAAAATCAATACGGCCGTGCCGATGAGGCTGCAGCCTGGGCATTATTAGCCCGTGTTTATTTAAACGCTGGTGTATATACCGGTACAGCGGATTACGCTGACGCCATTACCTATGCCAGTAAAGTTATAGGTGCAGGTTACAGCCTGAACCCGAACTTTACCCAATTGTTCCTGGCGGATAATAATTTAAATGCAGGCGTACCGGGCGGCGGCGTTGCAACCCAGGATGAATTTATTTTCACTATCAATTACGATGGCGTAAAAACCCAGGGATATGGTGGCACGCAGTTTTTAACACACGGCTCCCAGGGTGGTTCACTCGAAAACCCTGCTGACTTTGGAGTAGCCAGCGGATATAGCGAAATAAGGACTACAAGCGCCATAATAGCCTTGTTCCCTACGCCTCCCTTTACTGACGGATCACATTTTCCAAACAATGGCAATCCCGATACACGTGCACAATTCTGGTATCCCGGCCAAAGCCTTGCAATAACCAGCATTCCCGTATTTAGTAATGGCATAGCTGTTACCAAGTTCAGAAACGTTACCCGTGCAGGGGCTCCCGGGCAAAATACTACTTATAGTGATATTGACATGCCTTTATTCCGTTTATCGGAAATGTACCTGATCTATGCCGAAGCTACTATACGTGGTGGCGCAGGCGGTGATGCAGCAAAAGCGCTTACCTACGTAAACTTAATACGCACACGCGCATACGGAGGTAGTACTGCCGGCAATCTTAACAGCACCACCGATTTAACACTTCAATTTATTTTAGACGAAAGGGGCCGTGAATTTTTTTGGGAAGGTTTCCGTCGTACAGACCTGATACGCTTTGGCTTATTTACAAGTTCAACCTATGTATGGCCATGGAAGGGTGGTGTGGCAGGCGGTACCGGCGTTGGCGATTTCCGCAATTTAATGCCGATACCCGAATCCGATCTGTCTGCAAACCCTAATCTTCATCAAAACCCCGGTTATTAATAAGGACCAATGTATTTAAAAATATAAACGATCGATTATTGTGCTTAATTAAAGAAAAAAATGAAAAAAAAATTAACAAAATTGTTAGCAGTCTGCAGCATAGGGCTGCTCCTGCTACCGTCGTGTAAAAAGGATGGAAAACTCGCAACTTCTAACGGAGGCAAAGCGGGCACACTTACAGCCAGCGTTACCACGCTGCCGCTGGATAAATCCAAAATCAATGACCCATCAATGGTGATTAGTTTTAGTTTTACCGCACCGGATTTTGGCTACAGCGCCGCTGTAACAAATACCTTGCAAATTGATGTTCCGGGCGACAATTGGAAAAACCCGACATCTGCTACCCTCGGTACAAAAGTGAATTCACAAGGTTATTCCACTGCAGATTTCAATAACCTGGTTTTAAAGCTTAACGTGCCGGCGGGTGTTGCTACACCGATTGATGTACGCGTTATGCATTCCATTTCGGCCACTGTTGCACCGGTTTATTCAAATACCTTGAGCCTAACAGTTACTGCCTTTAACTTAACATCATGGGTATATGTACCAGGTGCATACGAGGGATCGAGCTGGCCAAACCCAGGCCCGCTGGAAGATAGTTTGGTTTCTGTAACCGGCAATGGTGTTTATACAGGTATTATCAACTTTCCTGCCGGTGGCAGTCAGTTTTTAATTGTGCCTGTTAAAGGGAGCTGGGCGTTCAAATATGCCGCTACCAATAACCCTGGCACCGGTACCTCTGCTACTTTTTCAACAGAATACGTTTCCAGCGGCGGTAATAATTTCCAGGCGCCAACCGCAGGAGGCGACTACTGGGTAACGCTTAATACCAACACCAACCAACTTACCATAGTACCTGCTGACTACTATAGTGTAATTGGAGATGCTGCCCAGGGTTGGAGCACTGATGTGGATTTGAAGTATATAAACGACGGTAGCGGAGATTGGGTGGTTACAACACCGCTGACAGTTGAACTGCCACCTAATGACGGATATAAAATCAGGAAGGACCATGACTGGGGTGTATCTTATGGAACACCTAACCCTGTAAATGGAGATCAATTAGTAAATGCCGGCGGCGACTTAAATATAGGAAGCCCTGTTGCAGGTACTTTCAAAATTACGTTTTGGCTAAACACTGCGGATGCCTCAGGCAATTCAGGCTTTTGGACTTCAGTAAAGCAATAATTTTTATACAGAGTTGATTAATTTAAAAGCCCGCATGGTGAAAACCGGCGGGTTTTTTTTATTGGACGGGACCGTTGATATATAGAATTAGCAGGTATCCGCAGATCTTACTAATTTATTGCGCAAAGCAAATTTAATCCTTCCATAAATCAATAATTCAAATTCAGAATAAGCATTTTTTAATTCTTCCGGATCAAATCGCTCTGCTATTTCTTTCGTTAGTTTATCTATAGAGATCGGTGTTTTCAAACAGCTAAATATGTACAAATCCAAATCATCAACGTTTGTGAAAGAATACCCTTCTTTGCTGCATTCAGGCACTATTGCAAAATAATTCCATAGCTTATTAGAAAGCATTATTTTTTGAAATTTCATTTTCATTAACACCAAATCTTCATCCAAAATTTCCCAATTAAACTTTGATCTTATAATTTCAAATTTGTCAATCACCAACTCGTTGTCGCCATTGACCTTTTTTCCGCCAAAAATAAGCTCAGGATATTTCACCTTAAGTATGTCTCTTTGATATAAATAATCAGGGTTAATTTTTGAAAAGATCGACGCACGTAATTTTTCTATTTTTTTTTCGAAACTAACTACATCCTTCACTAACTGTTTTTCAACTGGTGTTTTTACTCCAGATTTTTTAGTTTTCAGGAAATACTCATCAACCAATTTTGTTCTCCAGAAAACGAATGAACTATCAGCTGTTTTGTTTTCCGAATTTATTGGCAATGTATCCGTCTTTAGTAAATGATAGCGCCTTAACAAATCCCTTTCACTTTTTGACGGTAAATGTTCATAATAATCATGTTCCAGTTTAATTTTATTATCGTAAAATAATTGTATGATACGATAATAGTATTCGGGAAAATCCTGGCGAAGGCGGGCCGCCATGTCCGCGCAGATTTTGTTATTTCTTTTAAATGTTCCCAATAAATGGATATAGTTCCGTTCGTATGGCACTTCAAAAAAGTTGCCAAACCCGCTATAACCATAATCATCATGAATTTCTTCGAGAAGTAGAGAAACAGTCTTTTTATTTTTTTTTGAAAGACAATAGAAAAGATATTGCTCAAAAAAAATATTAAAATTTGAAACGTTTATTTTATGCAGTTGAGAAGTGTTTTTTTTAATAAATTCAAACGCTTTAAAAGTATATTCCTTAAAAAAGGAGATATCACTCCCTCCGAAAATGCCCGCATTGTAGGCCGCAATTGCATTCTGTTTTTTTCTTTCGTCCGTTATTTCCTTTGGGAAATAAACTAAGCCAGCTTCCAGCGACTGCATAATGCCTTCGTAGTAATGAGTAGCGGCTTCCTTATTTTGCGCTATAAGCTTGCCCTTCAAAAGCACCTCATCAAATTTTTTCCATACATAAACGTCTCCGTCAATGTGCAAAAAGGGCGCCTCCTGTTGTGCGTACACATGTATTTTAGGCAACGCCCATAAATTGGGATTATAATGGTTGATTTCATCTAAATTACATACTACGTTTGTATAGGGAAGCTGTAATTTATCAATCAATAGCCTCGCAGAAACTGAATCTGCATATAGGGTAAGGTTTTTATAAAACGAATTTAGCTGCAAGCTACTTAGGGCCCAACTCATCAGGTGATATTCGGGCGCCGCCCAGCCCGCATTTACGCTCAAAAGATTTTTTTGATTGCACGACCAACAACTCTGTACAATTTGCACTAAGTGTATAATTTAAAATTTCCAGATAGCACACTACTCCCAACTCGTTATAGTGTGCTACCAGCAAATAACAGGATAAATTTTATGACAGATAATTAATTAACTTAACAGTCCTGCGCTTGCAGAGCGGGGGTGTAACCTATCAACGTACAGTGTGCCGGGGGATTATATTGAGGCGTACCACCGCAGCACCACGCCGTGGTCCATACAAAGCCGCTCCCGGTACATTGATA